>OMBD01000039.1_pt1 | contig 46170 bp, 37 predicted proteins | sample 1644811 | NCBI WGS metagenome assembly OMBD01 (sample SAMEA103958128, study PRJEB25191) | human gut metagenome | reverse complement strand
GGGTCTACGTTTGCTACCCTCTGTCTGTGACTCGAAATTAATTCAGCAGACCCTATTTAAGCTTTTTGTAAACAGTCTCGCTGAGTCCTTGTATTGTCCTCAAAGTTTGTGGCTGGTGAAGTCGTTCTTGTCGGCTCGCCAGTAACGCACTTTGTTGGCGAAGTTTCGCCAGATGATTCCGTAATCGTAGAAGGGCAACTTATACGTAGGAATGAGAGAATCGAAACAGGCGACTGCCCTGTGGGCGATGATGGTTCGAAGAACGATGAGCAGCAACAGAGCAAAACCTGCACAGACCGTCAGTATCCAGTCTTTCATCACGACGGAGCACGCCAAAACTGCTATAGAGGCGATGAGGCTGAGGTGGGGAAAGAGATGGTCGAAGAACATCAGGGTTCTCATAGACAGATTGCGATTGAGTGACTTGCGCGAAGCCTGCAGGTAGAGGTTCTTGTTGTGCCAGCTCTTATCGGTAGGGGCTTCCTGCTGAAGCCATGCTGATGGTGCCAGTTCGACAGCAGTGTCGCCACACAGGGCATACTTGTTGACCAGGAAGTCGTATTCGCCGCGCACATATTCCAAGTTGCCCTGATAGCCCTGCTCGCGCATGAAGTCGCTCTTGCGGAAGATGACGTTGGGCATATTGGTGCGGTAGCCGTAGGAGCGTTGTGCTCTGCGCAACAGGTAATAGGCTTTTCTGATCATGTCGAACCGGCGCACACTCTTGCAACTTTCCTCTGTGCTTACGTAGCCTAATACCAGATGGTTAGGCTCCTGGCACTGACGGGTCATGCTGGCAAGCCAGTCCTTGCTGCAGGCCATGCAGGCAGGTTCGGTGAGCAGAATCCACTCATACTTGGCAGCTTTCACACCTACGGTAATCTGCAGTTTCTTTCGGCTCATGTAACGTGAGCTCTCTGGTATGAAGGTATAATAAAGGTGTGGATTTTCTGAAGACTGACGTTTCAGAAAATCGATCGTCTCACCGTCGCTGCTCTGGCAGACAACCACTACCTGATAGTCGGCAGGATATTTCTGCTCAAGGAAAGTATGCAGGTTGCGTTCCAGCTCAGGCAGGTTGTCATGAGCTGTGATAAGTATGGTGACTGGAGGAAGTGGCTGGGATGCGGCTGTATCTTCAGTCGTTCCCTCGGCAGACTGTTCTTCCTCTTTATTGAGACGCAATGAGCGCAGAAATGGATTGATCAGCGATCCGAGGACTGCCAATAAAACCACTGCTGCGCCAGCGATAATAGTAGTTAAACTGATTATCATCATTTTAGTTTTTTAACTTCCTCGTTTGAGAAAGTTGAGTTATTTTCTTTTCTCGTATTGTTAAGGTGCCTTACATTTCTTCTGTGGTGTAGCCTTTAGGCAACTGACGGCAGTTGTACTGACTTGCCATAATCTCGCCATAGGCTCCTGCCGAACGGAGTGCAATGAGGTCGCCACGATGGGTCTTGTTCAGGTCGATAGCCTTGGCAAAGACATCGCTTGACTCACAGATTGGGCCTACTACATCGTAGGTTTCTACAGGCTCCTCGCTCGTGATGTTCTCTATTTTGTGATAAGCCTGGTAGAGGGCAGGGCGTATGAGGTCGGTCATGCCGGCATCTACGATGGCAAACTGCTTGGCTGTGCCTTGTTTTACATAAAGGGTTCTTGTGATGAGTGATCCCATTTGGCCTACCACTGCACGGCCCAATTCGAAATGCACCTTCTGTCCGTCGCGCAGTTTCAGGTGCTTGGCATAGGTGTCGAAGTAAGACTTGAAGTCGGGTATGGGCACGCGGTTGGGATGCTTGTAATCTATGCCGAGTCCGCCGCCCACATTGATGTTCTTTACTTCGATGTGGTGAGCTTCCAACTGGTTTTGCAGTTCATTGATTCTGTTGCAGAGAGCCTCGAAGTCACCCATGTCAAGTATCTGACTGCCAATGTGGAAGTGCAGGCCGAGGAACTTGATGTTCTTCATGGTTGCAGCTTCTGCAATGACACTCTCCATGTCTTGCATGGCAATACCGAATTTGTTTTCTGCCAGTCCTGTGGTGATGTTGGCATGTGTGTGTGCTCCTACGTTAGGATTGATGCGAAAGCAAACCTGTGCTGTCTTGTTCTTTCTGGCAGCCAGCTCGTTGATGATTTCCAGTTCGGGAATACTCTCCACGTTGAAGCAGAAGATGCCTTTCTCCAGTCCGAGATTGATCTCCCAGTCGCTCTTGCCCACACCGGCATATACGATCTTGTGGGCAGGAAATCCTGCATTGACAGCAGCTTGTATTTCTCCTCCGCTCACGCAGTCGGCTCCTAATCCTGCCTGGCTGATGATGCCCAGCACTTTAGGATTGGCGTTTGCTTTTACGGCATAGTGTACCTCGAAACCTGGATGTTTACCTGCTTCCTCGCAGATGGTTCTGAGGGTTTGTCTCAGCAGGGCTGTGTCGTAATAGTAGAACGGAGTCTGTGTCTCCTGAAACTTATCTATAGGAAATGTTCCTTTCATTTCGCTTAAATCTAAAATTAATATCTTATATAGTCAAATTAGAAAATCCAATTTATTGTAAATCAGAATATCCAACGAAGAGAGAGTAGGAAGCATTGCATACGAATTCTTCACTCTTCACTCTTCGTTCTTCACTTAAATTACCTCTCAAACAGGTTGTTGCTCAAGTTCTGCAAAGCCTGCTTCTTGTCTCTTTCTCGGATGAGGAAAGAGATGTTGTAGTTGGAACCTCCGTAAGAAATCATTCTTACAGGGATGTTCTTCATTGCCTCTGTGGCAAGTGTCTCGAAACCTACGTTGCTCCAGTCGAGGTCGCCTACCACGCAGATGATACACATATCTGTGTCGACAGTGACAGTACCATATTTCTTCAACTCGTTGACGATGTCGTTCAGGTGGGCGTCATTGTCAATACTCATGCTTACACCCACCTCAGAGGTGGCAATCATGTCGATAGGAGTCTGATAGCTTTCGAAGATCTCGAACACCTTGCGCAGGAAACCTGTAGCCAGCAACATACGGCTGCTCTTGATCTTGATGGCGGTGATGTTGTCCTTGGCTGCCACAGCCTTGATCTTGCCACGTACTATTACGTTGTCGATGATGGTTCCGTCGGCCTTAGGGTCGAGGGTGTTCTTCAATCTTACTGGAATGCCGGCATACTTGGCTGGCTGTACGCAGGTAGGGTGAAGAATCTTGGCACCGAAGTAAGCCAACTCGGCAGCCTCTTCGAAGTTGAGCTGATGTACTGCCTCTGTATGCTCTACCACTCGTGGGTCGTTGTTGTGCATGCCATCGATGTCGGTCCATATCTGGATCTCGTCGGCAGGAAGGGCTGCACCGATGAGCGATGCCGTATAGTCGCTGCCGCCTCGCTGCAGGTTGTCAACCTCGCCATAAGCATTGCGGCAGATGAAACCCTGTGTGATGTAGATCTGCTGACCCTGGTTCTTCTCCATGATGTCGGCAAGCTTTTCCTTGATGTACTGTGGGTCTGGCTCTGCATTCTTGTCGGTGCGCATGAAGTCGAGCGCATTGAGCAGCACAGCCTTGATGCCCTGTTCCTTCAAGTAGTTGACCACCATGTTGGTGCTCATGATCTCACCCTGAGCCACGATGCTCTTCTCCTCGAAAGAGGTGAAAAGATCCTTGGTGAAGGAACGCAGATAATCGAATTCGCTATGAAGGAATTCACTTGTGGTTTTCTTCATCTCCTCGGTAGAGTAGAGCTCTTCCACATGCTGCATGTATTTCTTCTCCAAGTTGTTGATTACCTCGTTGGCACCCTCTGGATTCTTCTTATAGAGATAGTCAGAGATTTCAACGAGTGAGTTTGTTGTACCGCTCATCGCAGAAAGTACGATGAAAGTAGGTTCACCTGATTCTGTAACCAAGGAGGCTACTCCCTTCATGCGCTCAGGTGAGCCAACAGAAGTACCTCCGAATTTCATTACCTTCATAGTCTTAATATTATGTTAATGTTTAATTTTATTGTTTTATATTATTGTTTTATGTTTAATGAGGGTGTTGAATTTTTCACTCTTCACTCTTCACTCAACTTTCCTCGCCGTCTTCGGTCAGGTCGATGTGATTGTACTCATTGGTCACATCGTGCAGACTTCCGTCTTTGCATCGATATACGATGCCTGGGAACTTGTCGAGCATGGGGATGTTGTGGGTCGACATAACGACAGTAGTTCCCTGCTTGGTGATGTCTTTCAGCAGACTGACGATATGGCTTGCCGTTTCGGGGTCGAGGTTGCCTGTAGGCTCATCGGCAATGATGAGTTTTGGGTTGTTGAGCAATGCCCGTGCTATGGCTATGCGCTGCTGCTCGCCACCTGAAAGCTCATGAGGCATCTTGTCTGCTTTCTCGCTCATGCCCACCTCCTCGAGAACTTCTGAGATGCGTTCGTTGCGGGCCTTCTTGTCTTTCCAGCCTGTGGCTTTCAGTACAAACTCGAAGTTCTTGTGCACACTGCGGTCGTGCAGCAACTGGAAGTCCTGGAAGATGATGCCCAACTCCTTTCTCAGCGCAGGAATATCCTTGCGTCTGATGGTCGTGAGGTCTCTGCCTAAGATTTCTGCCTTCTCAGTCTCACCATCTACGAGGTCGAGCTCGCAGTACAGGGTCTTGAGCAGTGAACTTTTTCCCGATCCTACCTTTCCGATGAGATAAGTGAACTCACCCTCGTCAACATGGAAGTTCACGTCCTTGAGGATACACTTGTCGGCTTGGTAGATGCTTACGTTTTTATATTCGATCAACATCCTAATTTTTTCTCCTTATTATATAAATATATTACTTCATTATATAAATATATTACTTCATTTCACCCTTGCTCTTTGCTGTACGGCGCTTCTTGTCCCATTCTGGGTCGTGGCGCATCTGCAGCTCTTTTGCCACGTCCTCGATGCGCAGCTTTTTGCTGGTAAGCAGAACGATGAGGTGGTAGAGCAGGTCGGAGGATTCGTAAACGAGTTTCTCGTCGTTGCCGTTTGTGGCCTCGATGATGGTTTCCACTGCTTCTTCGCCTACCTTCTGTGCCATTTTGTTCACTCCTTTCTGGAACAGGCTGGTGGTATAGCTTCCTTCGGGCATTTCCTCATGACGCTTGTTGATGAAGTCCTGCAACTCTGAGAGGAAGAGGATAGGGTTCAGCGTGTTGTCCTCGCCCCAGCAGGTGTCTGTTCCCTTATGGCAGGTTGGACCCTGTGGATGTACCTTGACGAGCAGCGTGTCTTTGTCGCAGTCGTTCTGAATGCTGACAAGGTCGAGGTAGTTGCCCGATGTCTCACCTTTGGTCCACAGACAGTTGCGTGAACGGCTCCAGAAGGTGACTTTCTTTGTGGCTATGGTCTTTTCGTATGCCTCCTTGTTCATGAATCCCAACATCAGTACGTTTTTGGTTACTGCGTCCTGGATGATGGCTGGAACAAGGCCGCCCATTTTCTCGAAATCTATTTCCATTTCCATATCTATTTCTTTTTGCTTTATTTCTTAGTCTATATACTTCTGCTATGTGTTAGCTTCGTTTATTATATTCTCACGTTGATACCTTCATTGCGCAGATATTTCTTGAGGTCGGGGATGGCAATCTCTCCGAAGTGGAACACACTGGCAGCCAGTGCTGCGTCGGCTTTGCCCAAGGTGAAGGCATCACGGAAATGCTGCATGTTGCCTGCTCCTCCAGATGCAATGACTGGAATGCTCAACTCATCGGCAAGTCTTGCCAAAGCCTCATTGGCGAAACCTTGCTTCACGCCATCGTGGTCCATGCTGGTGAAGAGAATTTCGCCAGCACCACGGTCGGCAACTTCCTTTGCCCAGTCGAAGAGTCCCAGTTCCACTCTTTCTCTTCCTCCCTTTACGTAGCAGTGCCATCCGTCGCTGTCGAGGCGGGCGTCTATGGCACATACACACACCTGAGAGCCATAGTGTCCGGCTATCTCGTTGATGAGACCGGGGTTGCGTATGGCTGCACTGTTGATACTTACCTTGTCGGCTCCGGCATTGAGAAGTCGGTCAACATCTTTCAGTTCGTTGATACCTCCTCCCACGGTGAAAGGTATGTTGATTTGCTCGGCTACTCGTGTCACCATGTCGGCAAAGGTCTTTCGCCCTTCAAAGCTGGCTGTGATGTCGAGAAACACGAGTTCGTCGGCTCCTGCATCGCTGTAGGCCTTGCCCAATTCCACAGGGTCGCCTGCGCTGCGGAGGTTCACGAAGTTTGTGCCCTTTACGGTCTCTCCGTTCTTCACGTCAAGGCAGGGTATGATTCTCTTAGCCAATCCTTTGCTTATGTTTTGTTCAACCATATCTCTTTCTTCTTTTTCATTATTGCAGAAATCTCGCTATGGGGGACTCAAAGACCCAATTTGTCTATGTCGATTTTTCCCTCGTAGAAAGCTTTGCCGAACACCACCGCAGGAATGCCGGCTGTCTCCAAAGCTTCTATATCCTCGTTGCAGCTTACACCTCCCGAGGCAATCAGATGGAGATCGGGATAGGCTGCCATGATCTTTTTGTAGAGTTCGATGGCTGGCCCCTGAAGGGTTCCGTCCTTGCTGATCTCTGTGCAGAGCACGTTGCGCACACCCTTGTCGGTGTACTGTTTGAGGAAAGGAAGCAAGTCTTCTGCCGAGTCTTCCTTCCAGCCATTGATAGATATTTTGCCGTTTCTTACGTCGGCTCCCAAGATAAGGCGCCCGGCTCCATATTTGTCTATCCAACTAAGGAAAAACTCAGGGTTAGTTACGGCGATGCTTCCTACTGTCACCATGGCAGCTCCTGCGTCGAATGCTTTCTCGATATCTTCCTCTGTCTTGATTCCACCTCCGAAATCTACAGTTAGCGAAGTGGCTGACGTGATGGCTTTCAGCACGTTGTCGTTGACGATATGCTTGGATTTGGCTCCGTCAAGATCCACCACATGCAGACGTTTGAACCCTAATTTCTCAAAGTGTTTTGCCACTTCGGCAGGGTTGTCGTCGTACACTTTCTTCTGGTCGTAGTCGCCTTTGGTGAGTCTTACGCATTGTCCACCAATGATGTCGATGGCTGGTATGAGTTCTATATTCATAGTTCCATAAAGTTCTTGAGGATTTGTTCACCTACCTTCCCGCTCTTTTCGGGATGAAACTGGCAGGTGTAGAAATTGTCTTTGTGCAGAGCGGCACTGTAGGGTTGTATGTAGTTGGCCGTAGCAATGGTTTCCTGGCATAGCGGCACGTAGTAGCTATGCACGAAATAAGTGTATGGATTTTCGCCCAGGTCTTTCATCAGGGGTGAAGAAAGGTCGTAGATCTCGTTCCATCCCATGGCAGGCACCTTGTCCTGATGCTGCTGGGGCACAAACTTTTTTACGTCGACATCAAAGATGCCGATGCAGTCCACGTCTCCTTCTTCTGAATGTCGGCACAGGAGCTGCTGTCCCACGCATATTCCCAAGACGGGTTGTGTGAGCGACTTAATGGTTTCGTCGAGCCCGTGTGCCTTGAGATAAAGCATGGCTTCTCTGGCCTGTCCCTGCCCGGGAAAGAGCACACGATCGGCCTTACGCAGGGTTTCTGCGTCGTCGGTGAGGATGGGGGAAATGCCGAGTCTCTTCATGGCATTCACCACGGAGTAGATGTTACCGGCGTTGTATTTTACGATTGCTACATCCATAAGCTGACGTTAATCTTAAGTTTACAGATGCAAAGATACGCATTTTCTTGCAATATAAAGAAAATATTGGCAAAAAGATTATAAAAGTGTGCGAATTTCTTTCAGATAGTAAGCGAAAATGGTATAATTATTCGTCTTTATTATCTGCGGAGCGTAAAATGATGGAAGTGGCTCCGATGGTAAAGAGTGTGCCGTCTTCTATGACGCGGCGCTCTCTGTCGCCCAAGATCACATTGTCGACAAAGGTTCCTGTATAGCTGGGACCGTCGCGCAATACATATTTCAAGTTGCCTTTCTTGTCGCGACTCACATTGATGACACAATGGTTCATGTCGACACTGGGGTCTACGGTCTCGATGGGGCAGTTGATGCCGCTGTTCTTCATGTATCGTCCTATGATGTTGTCGCCCATCTGCAGGGGAATGACCTGCTTGTAGGCGAAGACATTCTCTATCACAACGATAGAGCCAAAACCATGCTCGTTGGCTCTTTCGTCGAGCTTTTCCTCCTTTTGAGTCTCGCGCAGCTTGGACACACCCATGCGTATACCGAACTGCTTGTTGCATTGTGGGCATACAAAGACGAGACTTTGTCCTGCCTGGTACTTGGTCTCGTCGAATGTGATAAAGTTGTCACACTTGGGGCATCTTACTCTTTTCATGCGTTTATTCTTTTACGAGGGTTACCCATCCGTCGGCAAAGGCCTCGTGATGGTGCAGCTTGTTGAGCGCTGTGTAAGCTTGTTGCTCGGTTTCATAGGAACCATAGACCACCTTTACATTGTTGGATGTAATGAGTACTCTGGTCTCCTTGAAGCCCTTGGCCTGCAGACTCTCCGTATAGGTAGCTGCATTGCGCTTGGTAACACGACTTGCCAGCACGATGCAATAGTGTGGCTTGGCTATTTCTTGCTTTTCAATCTCTGCTTTGTCTGTACGTTCGGCATTCCCCGCAATCTCTGTTTTCTTCTCGACTTCGCTGGCTACAGCCTCGAGTGCCTTGATGCTGTTGTCCTTTACCATTTCCTTAGGCATAAGACGGTTCAACATGCTGATGTCTACCTTGCTCTTCTGCACCTGTGGTGTGTCGAGTGGGGTAGAGAGCGTGAAGAAGGCAATAAGGGCGATACATGCAGCCACGGCATTGCGCAGCCAGCTCTTTCTGATCTGTACGAACTCGCTGCTTTCCTCTTCCTCCTCTTCTTGTTCGTTTAAGGATACAGTATCTGTTGTGGCTTGTCGGCTGCCCTTGTTTTCTTCCACCTGTTGGTTGGAATTGCTGTCGAAAGGTATGATTTCGGCTGATGCCGCTGTCTCCTCGTCGCTGGCAGATGCGCCAAGCTCCGCAAGTGGCTGCATGACAAAGCCGTCCAAACCATAGTAGTTTGGAGTCAACAGGCCAGCCTCGCAGGGCTTAAAGGTATATGTGCCCTGGCTGTTGAGGTAGAGAGTACCTATGTCCGTCAATTCGTATTTTCCGTTGATGTCGAGCTCGGCGCGAATCTCTCTCACGTCTTCTGCGATACGGCTCAGGGCATCAGGATAGCTGATGTCGTAGGCCTCTACATATGAAAGCGCGAGGAGCGAATCGTTCATGGTGAGCTGTGGATTGAAGCCAATAGTCCTCAGTGGTGGCAAAAACATGTTGTCTCTGCCATCATATCTTGCATCTACATGATGAGCCATGAAGCCTCCAAAGTCAGGGACTATCACGCAATCGTTGCTCAAAAGTAGGATCTCTATATGTCTTTCCAGTTCAATCACGTTTGCAAAGATAGTTATTTTTTTTCTTCCCGCCAACAATTTTATATAAAAAATAAGTAATAGACGATAAAAAGTTTTATTTGTTTTGCCGTTTCAAAAAAATATATTAACTTTGCCATATATATAAAATAAGGTATAGTGCTATTGCTTGCTGGAAACGGTTCAGGCGAAGCAGAATAAACTAAAGAGTAATGGAATATTTGAAGACTGAGATTGAAGGGGTCTACGTGTTGGAGCCCAAGGTTTTTCGTGATGTACGTGGCTATTTCTTTGAATCATGGAGACAGGCTGATTTCGATCAGCATATAGGTCGTCATGTAGAGTTTATACAGGACAATGAGTCCAAGTCGAGCTATGGTGTTCTTCGTGGACTGCATTATCAGAAGGGCGAATACTCACAGGCCAAGTTGGTGCGTGTCATCCGTGGACGTGTGCTCGATGTGGCTGTCGATATTCGCAAGAGCAGTCCTACTTTTGGAAAGTATGTGGCTGTGGAACTGAGCGAAGACAACAAACGGCAGCTTTTCATCCCTCGTGGCTTTGCTCACGGCTTCCTGGTTTTGAGCGACGAGGCTGTGTTTACCTATAAAGTAGATAATGTGTACGCTCCACAGCACGAGGCCAGCATCCGCTGGAATGATGAGGACATCCACATCGAGTGGCCTATTTCTGCCGATGATGTGCTCACCTCAGAGAAAGATCTCCTCAAGGCTACATCGCTGAAGGATGCCGAGGTCTTCGAGTAAAGAGAGAACAGTGTGACCTATTTTTTTTCACAGTCACAGAAAAGGAAAATTAAATCATTGATGAAACGCAATATTATATTATTGGTTATAGGGTGCCTGATGGTGTTTTCGGCCTGTAAGGAACGTGCCCAGAAGGAAACGTTCAAAGAAGACATGAAGGCCAAGCAGATGCTGCAGGGCATGTGGATTGACGAGGATGACGAGGATGTGGTCTTTCGGGTGAAGGGCGACACTATTTATTATCCAGACTCTACCAGTATGCCTGCCTATTTTTATGTGTCGGCAGACACCTTGGTGATACGTGGCGCCAGTGATATTCGCTATGCTATCGTGAAACAGGCCGCTCATCTCTTCGAGTTCAAGACTCAGAATGGAGATGTGCTCAGGTTGGTGAAGACCAATGACAAAACCTATCTCCGTTCTTTCAAGCATCAGCAGCCCGTGGTGCTCAATCAGGGACAGCTGGTTCGGAGAGACACCATCGTGACTTTTGGAGCAGCGAAGTATCATCTTTATACACAGGTCAATCCTACAACCTATAAGGTGCTCAAGAGTACCTATAATGAAGATGGAGTGGGGGTAGACAATGTGTATTATGACAACATCGTAAATGTGAATGTCTATCATGGAGCCTCGCGCCTTTTCGGGCGTGACTTCCGCAAGCAGGACTTCAGCCGTAAGGTGCCTGACTCTTTCCTGAAGCAGGCGGTGCTGAGCGATATCGTTTTCCGTGCTGCCGACAAGGCGGGCGTACATTTCCGTGCTGTCCTTGCCATGCCCGACAGCTCTGTCAGCTATCAGGTAGAAGTGACAGTTTCCTTTGATGGTCAGCTTAAGATCAGTACTGCAGGCGCTTGATGTGCCTCTGTACTGATTTTTTTGCCTCATTTCTTTTGTCATTCACGTAAAAATAAGTAGTTTTGCAAACATGACAGTAACGCTTATCATTTTAATCATTACCGTTGCCATGTTTATATGTGGCAGGGTGAGGGCTGATATCGTGGCACTTACCGCCCTGGCAGCACTCCTTGTTTTCGGAATTCTTACTCCCACAGAAGCTCTTGCAGGCTTTTCTTCACCCATCGTCATCATGATGATAGGACTCTTTGTTGTGGGAGGTGCCATCATGCAGACTGGTCTTGCCAAGTTGACGGGCAACAAACTCATGGCGCTTTCGCACGGCAACGAAACCGTCACCTTCCTCTTGGTGATGCTCGTCACCTCGTTTATCGGAGCCTTTGTCAGCAATACGGGTACGGTGGCTCTGATGATGCCCATCATCGTAAGCCTTGCCGCAGCATCAGGCTTACAATCCTCACGTTTCCTCATGCCCCTTGCCTTTGCAGGTAGCTTAGGCGGAATGCTTACGCTTATCGGTACTCCGCCCAACCTTGTCATCGACGAGGTGCTGACCGAGGCTGGCTATCGGTCGCTCAGCTTCTTCTCTTTCATGCCAGTGGGCCTTATCGTCATTGCCATTGGCATCATCGTGCTCATGCCTCTGAGCCGGGTGTTCTTGAGCCGTAAACAGAGTGGAAAGAAGAAAACTGGTGGCAAGTCGCTCGACGACTTGGTGCAGGAATATCGTCTGCTCGACAATCTGCATCGGTATATTGTGCCAAGCCATCGTTCTTCTGCAGCTATCGACGAAAAGGGCGAGAAGCTTGAGATAGTGGGCAAGACGCTCAAGGAACTCAGTATACAGAAACTGTATGGAGTGAGTGTCATCGAGATAAGAAACGAGAAAAAGTCGCGATTGGGACTGATGAAGGACATCAACCAGAATATGGCGAAGAGCAGCAGCGTCATTGGAGAGCATGACACCTTATATATAATGGGTGACGAGGCTAAGATGCAGCGCTTTGCAGCCGACTATGGTCTGCGCAAGATGAAGGACGTGAAGATAGACTTTTATGACTTGGGACTTTCCGAGATTGTCGTCATGCCCACTTCTCATTTTGCAGGACTCAGAATCGGTGAGGCCAATCTGCGTAAACGCTTCGGCATGAATGTATTGGGAATCCGTAGAGGAGACGAGTACATCACCGACAATCTTATCGGCACCCGACTGCATGTGGGCGACATGCTATTGGTGCAAGGCGAATGGACTAACTTAGCGCACTTGGCTGCCGATACAGCCAACTGGGTTGTGCTCGACCAACCAGAGAAGACTGCCGATAAGGTTCTTCTCGACTACAAGGCTCCTGTGGCCGCTGCCATTATGTTGCTGATGGTGGTGATGATGGTGTTCGACTTTATTCCTGTTGCTCCGGTCACAGCCGTTATCATAGCAGGTCTGCTGACTGTCTTTGCCGGATGTTTCCGAAATGTGGAGGCTGCCTATAAGACCATCAATTGGGAGAGTATCGTGCTCATTGCCGCCATGATGCCCATGTCTACAGCCCTTGAGAAGACAGGAGTCTCGGCTTTGGTGTCGCAGACCCTGGTAGATAGTTTAGGAGCGTTAGGCCCCACAGCTCTTTTGGCAGGCATCTATTTCACCACCTCGCTCATGACGATGTTTATCAGCAATACAGCCACTGCTGTGCTGATGGCTCCCATAGCCTTGGTGGCAGCCCAGCAGGTAGGGGTGAGTCCTTATGCTTTCCTCTTTGCTGTTACCTTAGGAGCCAGTATGTGTTTCGCCTCTCCCTTCTCCACACCGCCCAATGCGCTGGTGATGAAAGCAGGAGGCTATTCGTTTATGGATTATGTCAAGGTGGGTTTGCCTTTGCAGATTATTATCGGCATTGTCATGACCTTCGTGCTTCCCTTGCTGTTCCCGTATTAGCGCTTTGTCATTTTGGTCATAAGTCATTTTCGGCTGTTAGACGTTATAGGAATGTTTTTTTTCTTTTTTAACTCTCGATGCTTACTCTTGTTGAATAAAAATAACTATCTTTGTACGATAATTGAACCTATTTTCGTCACACATTAAAAATACACAGCAAGATGGAAATGAACGAGGAGTCCCTGAAAGCCTGGGACATTATAGAGAAGACGAGTGCCAATTTGTTTCTTACAGGTAAGGCGGGTACAGGAAAGACAACCTTCCTGAAAGAACTCAAGCGCAGGTCGCCAAAGCGTATGGTGGTCTTGGCTCCTACAGGAATCGCTGCCATCAATGCCGGTGGTGTTACCATTCATTCCTTCTTTCAGCTGCCCCTTTCGCCTTATCTTCCGGGTACTACATTCGCCGGTGGTGAGAAGAAGCGGTTTCAATTCAGCAAGGTGAAGCGAAACATCATTCGTACGATGGATCTCTTGGTCATCGACGAGATCAGTATGGTGCGCAGCGACTTGCTTGATGCCATCGACTCGGTGATGCGCCGTTATCGTAAGCACGATCTGCCCTTTGGCGGCGTTCAGTTGCTCATGATAGGCGACCTGCAGCAGTTGGCTCCCGTAGTGACAGAACATGAGGAAAGTATGTTGCGCCAGTATTACGACACTCCTTTCTTTTTTTCGAGCAAGGCGTTGCAACAGGCAAGCTATCTCACCATAGAACTGCAGACCGTCTATCGTCAGCAGGACGAGAGGTTTGTGGCGCTTCTCAACCAGATAAGGGAGAACAAGGCAAGCGACGAAACCCTTGCTGCACTTAATCAACGTTATATTCCCGATTTTCAGCCTCCTAAGGGTGGTGACTACATTCGGCTTACTACACATAATGTCCCTGCTCAGCATATCAATGAGCAGGAATTAAGCAACTTACCCTCTCAAGTATATAGTTTCACGGCAGAGGTGGAGGGCAACTTCCCCGAGACATCCTATCCTGCCGATTTCAAGCTGCTGCTGAAGAAGGGAGCTCAGATTATGTTTATCAAGAACGATGCTGACCACCGGTTCTATAATGGTATGATAGGCGAGGTGACGGCTATTGATAACCAGGAGATCAGGGTCATGGGAAAGGACAATGGCGAAGAGTTTATACTGGAAAAGGCAGAATGGAGCAACTCGAAATACACACTCAATGAGCAGACGCAGGAGATAGAGGAAACCGTGGAGGGCACCTTTCGACAGTATCCCGTTAGACTGGCATGGGCCATCACTATCCACAAGAGTCAGGGACTTACCTTCGAGCATGCCATCATTGACGCCTCGCGATCCTTCACCCATGGTCAGACCTATGTGGCGCTGAGCCGTTGCAAATCGTTGGAGGGAATGGTGCTTAGCAGCCCTTTGTCTCGTTCTGCCATCATCAGCGACAGTACCGTCGATTCGTACAACGAGCGTATGGTTTCTCCTACGAAGGAGCAGATTGCTACGCTGCAGCAGCTCTATGTTCAGCAATGTATAGCCGAGCTTTTCGACTTCCGTTCCCTGCAGCAAAGCTATGACTTGCTGTTGCGTTGCTTGGTGGAGTATTTCATGAGCAATTATCCACGACTCGTAGGCGAGTATCAGAAACTTGGGGTGGTGCTGAAGAGTCTGGCTGCTGTTTCCGACAAGTTCAAGGTGCAGTATTCCTGCATGCTGAATGCCAATCCCGATGTGAGCGATGAGGCATTGCAGGAGCGTATACACAAGGCTGCTCAATACTTCTGGCAAAAGATTGGCATACTGACTGACCTGCTGAAGAAGACGAATGTGTCGACCGACAACAAGACAGCGAAGAAGCAGTTTGCCGACCGATTCGGGACCTTTGCCGATGAAACGCTGCTCAAGCAGTCGCTTCTGCGTTATGAGCAGGAAGCCGAGTTCTCTGTGAGCGACTATCTGAAGAAGAAAGCGCTGTTTATTCTTTCGCGTGCAGACGAGGAATCAACGGGGGCGGGTAGTGGTCGCAAGCGCAAGTCGGCAGCCAAGGAGCCCAAAGAGCCTAAGGCTCCCAAGACGCCTACTCGTCAGATCACTCTTGACCTCTTCAAGGAGGGCATGAATGTGCAGCAAATAGCCACAGCCCGCGGACTTGCCCAGAGTACCATCATCTCTCATTTGTCACATTATGTGTGTGAGCGAGAGATTGGTCTCAGGGCTCTCATCTCTTCGAGTCGCGAAAAGAAGATTCGTGACTTTATGCAGGCTCATCCTGAAATGAAGCAGATTTCAGAAATCAGGCAAGCCATGGGTGGCGACTATGAGTATTGGGAAATCAGGCTTGTCAGGGATGTGGAGTAGTAAAAATACACAAAAAAAATGAAAGTACTTGCGATGACCAACGCAAGTACTTTCAACTGCTTATGAAAGTGCTTTCAACTGCCAACGCAGGTACTTTCATTTTTTAGGGGTATCTGGCTTAAATTCTCATGACTTGTTTTACTCCCTTCACAGCACTCAGCTTTTTGATGAGAGCTTCGGTGCGTGAGGCATCATCAATCATCACGGTGATGTTGCCCGAGAAGAGACCGTCTTTCGACGAGATGTTGATGCCTCTCATCACGAGCTTATCCTCTTTGGATATGATGTTGGTGATGTTGCTCACGATTCCAATATCATCATTGCCGATGATTCGCAGGGTAATGGCGTACTTGGAGGTTCCCTTGCCGCTCCACTTTGCCTTGACGATGCGATAGCCGAAACGTCGCTGCAGTTCCTTGGCATTGGGACAGTCGGAACGATGCACCTTAATACCTTTGCTTACGGTGACGAAGCCGAAGATGGGGTCGCCATAGATAGGGTGGCAGCAATGGGCCAACTCGAAGTCTATTCCCTTCAGATTTTCATCGATGACGAGTACGTCGTCGTTCTGTCGCATCATTTCCTCGGTAGGATTCTCATACTCGAACTCGGCAGCACTGGCGGCAGGACGTGTGGTGTTGGTTACGTTCAGGTCGTGGTCGCGTTCGGCGATGTATTTCTCAATGATGCTGTTGGGGTCTATCTTCTCCTCGGCAATGTCCTTGTAGAAATCAGAGTTCTCCTTGTAGCCCATCTTCTTGATGGTGCGTGCCATGATGCTCTCCTCTATTTCCAACTTTCTGTTCTTGAATCGTCGCTCCAGGAGTTCCTTGGCAAAGAGACCTTCCTTCTTCTGTGTCTCCTTGATGGCGAGGCGGATCTTGGCCTTGGCTTTCGAGGTCTTCACGATGTTGATCCATTCCTGACGTGGTTTCTGGTTGCTCTGTGTCAAGATTTCTATCTGGTCGCCCGAGTGCAGCTCTTGTCTGAAGCTTACTGCGCGCCCGTTGATCTTTCCTCCCACACAGGTGTTGCCGATACGTGAGTGGATGTAGTAGGCGAAGTCGAGCACCGTGGCTCCCTTGGGGAAGTTGAGCAGGTCGCCCTTAGGTGTAAATACATACACCTCGTCTTCCTTCAGGTCCATCTTGAACTGGTCCATCAGCTGCAGGTCGTCGTTGTTCTCGAGTGCGCTTCTGATGTTGGCGAGCCATTCGTCGATGCCTCCCTTCTCGCTCTTGATACCTTTATAGCGCCAATGGGCAGCCAGTCCGTGCTCAGCAATCTCGTCCATACGCTCTGTGCGAATCTGTACCTCCACCCATTTGTTCTCGGGTCCGAGCACGGTGGTGTGCAGACTCTCGTAACCATTGCTCTTAGGCACAGAGAGCCAGTCGCGCATACGTTTAGGGTTGGGCTGGTACATGGCCGTGATGAGAGCGAACACCTGCCAGCACTGCATGTATTCCTTGTCGCGTGGCGAGTCGAGGATGATGCGGATGGCAAAGAGGTCGTACACGCCCTCGAAGCCGCATTGTTGCTTCTTCATCTTCTGCCAGATGGAGTGGATGCTCTTGGTGCGTCCCTTCATGTGGTATTTCAGTCCGGCAGCATCCAACTTCTCCTGTATAGGCTTGATGAATCGTGCTATGTAGGCGTCGCGCGAAGCCTTTGTGGCGTTGAGCTTCTCCTTAATCATATAGTAGGCATCGTGCTCCAGATACTTCAGACTCAGGTCCTCGAGTTCGCTCTTCAGTTTGTACAGACCCAGTTTGTGGGCGAGGGGAGCGTACAGATAGCTTGCCTCTTCGCTCACACGCTGCTTGGCTTCGAGCTGGTCGGTGTCTCTGATTTGCCGCATCATATTGACACGGTTGGCTATCATAATCAGGATCACACGCATGTCTTCCGAGAACGAGACGAGCAGGTTGCGGAAGTTTTCGCTCTCAATGACAGGATTGCGCTTGTAGAGTTCGTTGATTCTCAACAGACCGCGGATGATGTGCGCCACGCCTTCGCCATATTTCTTCTCTATGTCGTCGAGCGTCTGATAACCGTCCACCACACTGGTCTGCATCAGGATGGCGATTACTCCGTCGCGTCTGAGTCCTATTTCGTTGACTGCTATCTCGGCTGTCTGCAGAGCATACAGTATTGGATTGAGCCCAAAGACATCTCGGCTTATCTGATGGTTGATGAATGCGTGATGAATATCTTCTCTGATCAGTTTCTCATCCTGGGCGCTGAAAGTGTTGCCGACAGCAGTACGCAATCGTTCCAGAATGGTGAGGGTTTGTTCCCTTTCTTCGGGTGTAAAAGTGAATTTTTCGTCCATAATTCGTCCCTTTTCTTAAAAACTTATTGCAAAGGTACAAAAAATCGTCATAAAATTTCTTTTTTCCAAAAAAACTTACTACATTTGTAGCACAACTAAAGAAAAAATAACATAAATATGGTATCATGAATCAGCAAGAACTAACCCAAATTGCTGCTCGCGGCATTTCGGAGCAGCAAATAGCAAAACAATTGGAGCAAATCAAAAATGGTTTTCCCTTCCTTCGTCTCGAAGGTGCTGCAGCCATTGGTAAGGGAATTATGTCTCCCGACGCAGAGGAGGTAAAGAAGTATGAACAGGTGTGGGACGAGTACAAGAAGCAGGGTCACCGCATCGTGAAGTTTGTGCCAGCATCTGGTGCGGCAAGCAGAATGTTCAAGAATCTCTTTGCGTTCCTTGATGCGCCTTATGATGTGCCTACAACCGATTTCGAGAAGCATTTCTTCGACAATATCAAGAAGTTTGCCTTCCGCAAGTCTCTCTGCAGCAAGTGCAAGGAGAACGAGGGCAGCTGCGTATGCGACCTGATCAAGGCTGGCAAGTACAAGGCTGTGGTGGCAAACCTGCTGAAGGCAAGCGGACTCAACTATGGTCAGTTGCCTAAGGGTTTGCTGCAGTTTCATGAGTATTCCGACGAAGAGGTTCGCACCCCTATGGAGGAGCACCTGGTAGAGGCTGCGCTTTATGCCAGCAGTAACGGTGAGGCAAATGTCCACTTTACCGTTTCGCACGACCATCTGGAACTCTTCGAAAAGATGGTGGCAGATAAGGTAGAGGGCTACGCCAAGAAATTCGGCGTGAAGTACAACATCTCTTTCTCTGAGCAGAAGCCAAGTACCGACACCATTGCCGCCAATCCCGACAACACTCCTTTCCACAATGAGGATGGCTCGCTGCTCTTCCGTCCAGGCGGTCATGGAGCGCTGATAGAAAATCTGAACGAGATTGATGCCGACGTGGTGTTCATCAAGAATATAGATAATGTGGTGCCCGACCGTCTGAAGGCCGACACCGTGACCTACAAGCAGGTGATTGCCGGCATCTTGGTCTCGCTGCAGCAGAAGGCATTCGAGTATCTGCGCATTCTCGACTCGGGTACTTACAATCATGAGAAGTTGGAGGAGATTATCCGATTCCTGCAGCGCGACCTGTGCTGCCGTCGTGCCGACATCAAGGAACTGGAGGATGCTGACCTGGTGATTTATCTGCGCAAGAAGCTGAACCGTCCGATGCGTGTATGTGGTGTGGTAAAGAATGTGGGCGAGCCTGGTGGCGGACCTTTCCTTACCTACAACAGCGACGGAACGGTGAGTCTGCAGATTCTGGAAAGCTCACAGATCGACAAGAACAACAAGCAATATATGGATATGTTTGCGCAGGGCACTCACTTCAATCCTGTAGACCTTGTTTGCGCTACTAAGGACTTTAAGGGCAACGATTTCGACCTGCCTAAGTATGTGGATCCCAAGACAGGATTTATCAGCAACAAGAGCAAGAACGGCAAGGAACTGAAGGCGCTCGAGCTGCCCGGTCTTTGGAATGGTGCGATGAGCGACTGGAACACGGTGTTCGTAGAGGTTCCTCTCAGCACTTTCAACCCAGTGAAGACGGTCAACGACCTGCTTCGTGACCAGCATCAGGCAAAAGTTTAATCAACATACGTACAATAAAATTTCACCCATCCTCCAACTCTAAACAGAGAAGAAGGATGGGTGAAGTTTTTTTATGTGTTTGTGACTGTAGAATCTTCTTATTCGTTCATCAGATAGTTCTTGAATGAAGCGAAGTCCTTTGTCATTTCGATGCTCTGCTTCTTGCCCTTCATGAACTCGGCAAGGCGTGCAGGAATCTCGATGTCGGTGCCGAGAATGCTGTCCACCTTCTCCTTGAACTTGGCAGGATGGGCAGTCTCGAGGAACACACCAACCTCGCCTGGCTTCAACTGTTCCTTCAAGGCACGATAACCGCAAGCTCCGTGAGGGTCAAGCACATACTTGGTGTCGTTGTAACATTGCTTCATGGTCTCGGCTATCTGCTCGTCCTTGTATGTGGCACCGCTGATGTAGGCTGTGATGGCCTCGTGGTTGCCCTTGTAGAGGTCGTAGATGCGGGCGAAGTTGGATGGGTCGCCCACGTCCATGGCATTGGCTATTGTAGCCTTGCTGGGCTGAGGATTGTACTCGCCAGTCTGCAGATAGTTGTAGAAAATATCGTTGGCGTTGTTGGCAGCTATGAAGCGATGGATGGGCAGTCCCATCTCATGACCGAAGAGTCCGGCTGTGATGTTGCCGAAGTTTCCGCTGGGCACGCAGATCACCAACTTGTCTGCCAGTCCCTTCTCCTTCATGCGTGCATAGGCGTTGAAGTAGTAGAAAGCCTGAGGCAGGAATCGTGCCACATTGATAGAGTTGGCCGAGGTGAGCTTCATGTGCTTGTTGAGTTCCTCGTCCATGAAAGCCGACTTGACAAGCGCCTGGCAGTCGTCGAACACGCCATCCACCTCGAGGGCTGTGATGTTCTGTCCGAGGGTGGTGAACTGGCTTTCCTGAATCTTGCTTACCTTCCCCTTAGGATAGAGCACATAGACGTGAATGCCGTCAACACCGAGGAATCCATTGGCTACAGCCGAACCTGTGTCGCCCGAAGTAGCAACGAGCACGTTGACTTCCTCCTTGCCTTCCTGACGCACGAAGTACTGCAGCAGACGGGCCATGAAGCGCGCGCCTACATCCTTGAAGGCGAGGGTAGGGCCATGGAAGAGCTCCAAAGAGTAGATGTTTGGCTCTACCTCTACCACAGGGCAGTCGAAAGCCAGTGTGTCGTAGACGATCTTCTTCAAAGACTCAGCATCGACGTCCTCGCCGAAGAAGGCGTCAGCCACCTTGTAGGCAATCTCCTGGAAGGAGAGTTTCTCGATGTTGTCGAAAAAGTCCTGTGGCAACTTCTTGATGATTTCTGGCATGTAGAGACCACGGTCTTCTGCCAGTCCTTTTACTACCGCCTTGTGAAGATCGGCGATGGGTGCTTTCTTATTTGTTGAATAATATTTCATGTTCTTTATTGTTTAATAAGTTTCGCAAGTAGGTCCATACGCCCTGAAAGGGCAGAAACTTTAAAACTCCAGGCAATACATAAAGCTTTTGCCCTTACAGGGCGCCTTGTTGACTGCCATTATACCCAGGGCGCTGCCCTGGGCTAGGAGCTTTTGGGCCTTCAGCCCGTACTTAAGCTACGGGCGAAAGTTAAGTTAGGCACAAAAGTACTACTTTTTTTACCAAGAAAGCATAAAGAGGAATATATTTTTCAAAAAAACGACAACTTTTCTTTGCTTAATCTGCATTTTCGTGTATCTTTGCATAGGATAATCAAAAAAGTTGTATCAGTCTAATAATCAGCATAGTTGTTTCTACTGTTTTATTTATGGTAACGATTTAGCGAAAGTCAGACTACTTCTGCCTGCTTTACTTTGCATAATGGTTCAAACAACTCTTGCGGTTGCAAAGATATGGTATTTATTTGATAACGCCAAATATTTTAGTAGCCATGTTCGCTACAACCATAAAATATCTTGTATATCAGAAGAAATAGAGAATGTTCAAAAGTTGACATTCTCCATTGCTATTTCTCTTTCACCAAAGTCAATCATCGCATTAAAAAGACTTACCTTGTTGGCATTTCGCAAATCTTCCAATGTAATATCTGCTTCTTGTATCATTCCCTTGTCCAATAGTGCGGCTCTTTTTGTGCCTGGCAATAAGGGATGTCTGGGAGTCACCCAATGTTTGCCGTCAAATATGGCAAGGTTCGTGAATGAGGTATCCGTTAAAAGTCCATGTTTGACGATGATGATGTCGTCACAGTTTCCTTTCTGTGCGACCAAGGCATTGAGACGACTGCGGTCAGTACTTTTGTAGCCATACGTTATCGTGTCGTCTGCGACCACTTGAAGGGAGTTTATGTTTCGAATAAAATACGGAGCATATTCTACTGCTTCAACGCCTTGTTCGCCATACACCACTCTCGCCTTGTAAAAATCCATGCTTTCCGTTGGATTTATCAGTTTTTCCAATGAAGGCATGGACGCATTGCATAATGAAGGAAAGAACTTACAGATCGTTCTTTCCATTCTTTCCTGATGGTATGCAAGAGCTTGTGTCTTTCCATTCACAATCTTTACTGTCTCTACGAATTGCTGTGCCATATTAAAATCTATTCTATTCAAAAGGAAGATACACTTTTTGTAACACTTCCTCGTATTCTTTACTGCAATCACTCTTCGAAGTAATGCCTCCTCCTGCCTTGAAATACGTTCCCAGACCGTCATTTTCAAGAAAGCGTATCATTACAGCCGAGTTGAGTTCACCATTATTATATATACCCATGACTCCTGTATAGAATCCACGGTCATAGCCTTCTGCCTCATGGATTATTTCCATAGTCTTATCCTTTGGCGCACCTGTTATGGAACCTGCGGGCAACATTGCATCCAATATGTTTCCGATGTGCTTTTGATAACCAGTTGGCAACTTGCCACTTATTTCGGAACTGGTCTGGAGAATATTCCCCTTATTGGTATGGAGCACATCAATATAACGGTATTTATCCACCCTTACATGATCCGCCACACGGCTAAGGTCATTTCGAATCAGATCCACAATGGTAGCATGTTCGGCAGCTTCTTTTTTGTCGCTCATCAACACTTGCTCTGCTTCGGGTAAGGACGCGTCAATGGTTCCTTTCATCGGATAAGAAAATATCATTCCGTTCTTTATCCTCACGAATGTTTCCGGCGAGAAACACACGAACTGCCTATTGCTATTATTGTCTTTTAGTAGAATCTTATACTTGCCTTTAGCACGTAGGAAGATGTCCTCCAACGTAAGGTTGCAGTCCACAGCCACCTTACAAGTAAGGTTGGCAAGATAACTGTTTCCACGCAGGATGTTGCTTTTGACAGTTTCAAAACTTTTCGTGTAATCTTCAAAATTTGGCTCAAACACTTTCCACGTCGGATGTTTGGTAACCGAAGAGAGTGACTGCCGTTTTACATTGGTTATACCCTCAAAGTCATAAAGGCATTCATCGATAGCTATTTCAGACAGCTTCTGTATGTATGCTTCCGAACCAGCATAGTTGATGACAAAAAGGAAAGGCTCCTTTTCGTTAGCCAAATGATTGATACGGTCTATAATATTTTGTTTCATTGTCTTACATTTTAAAGTTACTGAACCATCTGTCCATTATCTTATATCTTAGTTGAGCATTCTTGTTTGTTGGCATACTTATGCGATTTTATTATAATAATTGCAAAGATAGCTATTTCTTCACAATATCATTCTTTTTTTGCGATAAAAAAAGTAAAAAATGGAGAGATGTTGTTGAAAATCCAACTTCATCACTCCTTTGTTATTTATTGGTGTTCACTTTATATATAACACTAATGTTGTTGTAGTAACCTTTAGGACTAACCTCCATGTATATAATCTTATGCGCCACAAAAAAAGCATGGCGCAAATCACTGCGCCATGCCCCAATAAAAGAAAACCTTATAGTCAAAATAGAAATTAGCAATTCTAATTCTTGTTCCGGTACTAATCTTTTTCTAGTACTTCGCATTCTGAGGGTCGAAGTTGGTCCAACCGCTCATCCAGTTGTTGCTGCCATCGAAGGCTCCGATGTAAGTTACTGTGTCGAAACCGGTCCAGCCAGCGAAACTTGCGGCACCAAGCAATGGGCTTCCTGCGATAGGAGTATAGCCATCTGCATCAACCAATGAAGTCCATGAATCAAAATACTTGTTGCTCTGCTCTGAGAAGAAGAAGGTATTGCTGTATGACTTCTGATTCTTGTCGATATCCTGCTTCTTTGCAGCATCATAGAGATAATCCTCATACTTCTTGTTGGCATCAGTCCCAACGGCATCCATACCTGCGAAATATACATTCTGAAGCTTGAACTTGCCATCCTTGGCATCCTTCACGGTTTCACCCTTCTCACCATCAACAATCAAACCGATAGGCCAGCCTAAGGCTACAGAGTTGATGCAGTTGAGGTTAGAAGAACGACGAATCTGCATGGCTGACTGGAACTTGCCGAGAGCTGACCCGTTGTTTGGATTGTATGCTCCGGCAGTGATATAATCTGTAGTGTTCTGGAACTTAGAATCCAATACTTTAGGACCTACGAAGGTGATGTTAGAGAAGGTTGCCTTGGTACGAGGGTCCACGGTAGCACCATCAGCGCAGTTGTCGCTCTCGAAACCGTTGCTCTGAGAGGTATCGGCTATCTTGCTGTCGCGCAGAGAAAGACCATACTGCACCTTTCCTGAGAAACCGTTATCGGTATCGAAATCATCATCCCAGCCCTTGTAGGCTACGAGATACTTGCAGTTTACTGTACCGCCAAACCACTCGAAGGAATCATCATTGGAATAAGATACCTGAACGTGGTCAATCTCTGTGCCTGAACCTACAGAGCCTAAGGTTAAACCATTAATCTCCTTATCCTTCTGGAATGGATAACCGGCAAACTCAATGCGTACATAGCTCAAGGCTCCTGAGTTGTCAGCATCATCTGCGCCACCATGCTTGGTACGAGGACCACCCTCTATCTGCTGCTCAGTCTGGTTGTTCTTAGCCTTGCCGCAGAGGATGATGCCACCCCAGTCGCCAGGCTTTCTGCTACCGGCAGCCTCTTCAGATGTAAAGACGATAGGCTCTGTGGCTGTACCCTTGGCGATGAGCTTGCCGCCACGCTCTGCGATGAGTGCCGCCTTGCTCTGCTTGTCGCCCTTGATGATAGTTCCCGGCTCGATGGTAAGCTCAGCACCATCTGCAATATATACCCATCCCTTGAGGAGATAAGTGCCTTTCTTCAAAGTCTGCTTGCCTGTGAAGACGAATTCCTGGTCGCCGTTGCCAATCTGTGTTCCGTTGGCGTTTTCCTTGTCATCTGTTCCGAAGAGGATGTGGTCGCAAGCCTTCAAGCCGCCATTGGTTGTCCACTTGTAAACTACTTCCGATCCAGGATTTGGAGAAGGAGTTGGATCGTCATTGTCACTGCTGCAGCTGCTCAACATGGCAGATGCTGCGAGGATGCCCATGCATCCTAAAAAATACATCTTGTTCATCATTGTTTCCTGTTTTATTAAACAAATATCTAATATTATCTTTCTTGAAATTCTACGGATAGTCTCTAAAATTTATAGATTGCCTGCAAACCGATGTTTCTGCCCGGCTTGTAGCATCTTGCTATTTCTTCTACTTCCTTCTTGCTTCCGTCGCTATACGTTACATCGGCAAACTGCTTGTAATATATCTTTTCTGCAAGAAAATCCCTTACGTTGAGCTTCAGCTCCAGATGGTCTCCGAATTTCTTAGCCAGCGAGAAGTCGATGGTGTTGCGGGGCATCTCGTAGCTGTGAGGCACTCGGGCGTTGGAGTCATCGCTTGTGCTTCCCTCGCTTCTGCCCACACCGATGATTCGCTTGCCTATGCGGTTGTAAAGCAGGGCGATATCCATCTTTAATGGCTCGTTCTTATAGAAGATGCCGGTATTGATAAGGTATGGCGACTGCCCCTGCATCGGTCTGTCTTCTTCCTTCGCTCCCTTCTCAAACTGAACCTTGCTCTTGATCAAGGCACCGTTAAACGACCAACTGAAATCCTTCAATCCTATGAATTCGAGATTCTTTCTGATATCCAGCTCCACACCATAGTTGTTGGCACTCTTCGCATTCTTGTAAGAGTAAATCAGATCTGTGCCACCTGCCACCGTGTAGGTCCACTCGATAGGAGAATCGAAGTGCTTGTAGAAGACAGCCAGCGAAATGAGTTCTCCACGGGATGGATACCACTCATATCGCAGGTCGAGGTTATCGACATAACAGTTCTTCAACTCAGTGTTTCCCTGCACATTGCTGGCAAGGTCGAAGTCGTAATACACCGACGACGATACTTCACGGAATTCCGGGCGGTTAATACTGCGGCCATACGAAAGTCGCACCTGATGCTGGTCGTTGATCTTATATGTTGTATTGAGAGATGGAAAAACATCATCGGTCTTGTAATGACGGCTCGATTCACTCTTCTCGTAGTCACGGGAATTGGAGATGAGTTCCATATCATTATGCTCGAAGCGGACACCGGCGTGGATGCCGAGTTTGCCAAATGGGAGAGACAACGCCAGGTATCCTGCGCCTAAGGTGTTGTGTCCGCGGTAGTTGTTGCGCATCTGCTTTTCCTCCAGAAGATACAGCTTGTCGTAACCCATGTTTGCCTCGCTGGAGAGCAGGGTTGGGATGTCGCTGTGGCGGAAGTCGGATGGCAAGTTGTTATCTGAAACATTCCAGTTGTAGATGAAGTTGCGGGTCTGGTATTCTCGGCTGCGATACTCCCCGTAGGCACCCACCTGCAAGTCTGGCTCAAAGTTGCCAAACTTGAAGTGGTGCTTGTCATTTACGCCAAGAGAGAGAATGTGTTCGTCGAGTTGAGTCCACTCGCGTGATATGTCGTTGCCGGTACTCAGGGCATAAACGCCCGATTCTAGAGCATCGTCGATGAGGTATCTACGACGGTCAGGCAAATGGCGGTTGGCATACGCATACCCGATACTCCAGTCAAGGGCATCGCTAGTGAAGGTGTGCTTACCGGTAAGCTGACCGTTATATGTAGTTCTACTGCGGTAGTAATACTCTGCGCTTCGCTCCAGGTTCGACTGGGCGCTCACGCCATCACGCCAGGTATATCGGCTGGTAGCCAACTGGTTGAAGATGTTCTTGAGCTGATACTTGTGATTGCCGTCCTTGGAAAGGAAGGTGAAGTTGAGCATTGCTCCGAGTCTCACATTATTATTATACTGATCGTCAACAGAGTGACGAAGATAGTTCGGCTTGTCGTTTGCCGCATCATAGATGCCATAGAGATTGTTCTCCATGTTCTCGTAGGTGCGGTATTCGTTGGTATAGTTCAGGGCGGCGAGCATGCCGAGTGTTCTTCCGCCGAGCATCCAGCGCTGGTTCAGGCTGGCAGCCAGTTTCAAGTCGCCCAAAGGTTTCTTGTTCTTGATGAGCCAATCATTATTGAATCCGTTGCCCAGGAGCGAAGTAGCATAATCGCCCATCGGTTTTCCGTTGGCATCGAGCTGTGGATTCAAGTCAGCATGGATGCCCCCATTCTGTTTTCTCAAGCCATTATCGAACCCAAGGAAATCGGTTCCGGAACCTTTTGAGTAAGAAAAGTCCTTGAAGGCAGAAGATGTATTCCAGTTTCCGCCCACGGCGATGTTGAAACTGTTTTCTGCCGGAATCTCCTTGGTGTTGACGATGATGAAACCGCCTGAGTAATCAGCGGGATATTCAGCCGTTGGCGACTTCACGATGGTAAGGTTGTCAATCTGCGAACTTGGGATGATGTCGAAGGAGAATGCCCTGGAATCAGCCTCAGAACTAGGCACTGCTCCTCCGTTTACCCACACATTGTTGTAGCGCTGTGACAATCCGCGAACCATCACGAATTTATCGTCGATGAGGCTCACGCCTGGCACTCGGCGTATCACCTCACCCGCATTTGTATCCTGAGTTCTGGATATTTCCTGTGCCGAAACATTGCTCACGATGACGGGACTGCTTTTGGCCACCTGTATTATTGCCGCATCCGTATTACGCCTTTCCACTGCGGTAACGGTCACCTCTTTCAGCTGCTGTTCATCAGGTTGCAGCGCGATCACCTGGTCTGCGTCCTTCGCCTGAACCCCGTCAATTTTTTGAGTCTTATATCCTACATAGTTAATATATAGTGTATATTTCTTTTCTTTATCCAATCCATCAATCTGGAAGTTTCCGTCGATGTTGGTGATAGCCTTCACGTTGGTTCCGTCCACAGTGACGACTGCACCGATGAGTGTCTCTTTCGATTTATTGTCGATAACCACACCCTTAATCTGTTGCGCCCACGTTGGCATGTTAGCCGCCGAGAGCAATCCTAATACAATAATTCCCCTTTTAGCATTCATAACCTATATCGTTTGATTACGGTTGCAAAGGTACGGCAGTATTATTACATTGCGATTGCGATGAGATTGAAAGGCATTGACGAAGCTGCGACAATGGTATTACGGTTGCAATAACTAAAGATATTTTAAATATTTAACCCGATATTTGGATATAAATAAAGGAGTCCACTTTAAAAAGTAGTTTTTGGTTCTTTTTCCTGCAAAATATCATTTGATTATCAGATGGTTACGTACATATAAAGATATACTATTTATGAGAGAACGCCAAAAATATCCGTAGCCACATTGACTTCATTTGAAGAATTTCATGACTTTTACCATTATTCTTTAATACGATAACATTAAGATACAAATACATAATAATGGTTGCTGACCTGTGATGTAATAATGGAAAAACACAAATATTTTACATCCTCAAAAACTCCGTAAATCGTTATATTCACGGGCAGGTGCAGTTGTGATAGAGATTTACTCGACGTATTTCGATTTTTATCGTTAAAAATACCCGAGTCATAACAAAGAATATCAGTGGGTTAAGCACTTTAAAAAGTGTAACTGCTAACGATTTAGAAACGAGCTATATTCTTTTTCTTTCACAACTTTGCAATATACAAAGAACGCTTTGATTACAAGTGCAGAGATAAATTGAAATTCTGAAATACAATTATTTTTGCTCATTTTTTCACTTTCTTTAATGGATTCCCTTGGCAAGCCCTTTGGCACTTTACCTACTTCAAGGTATTGCAAATATATACCGATTTTCGTACCTTTGCAGCCGATTTTGAATATTCAAACCAAGAATGAAGGTACGATATGCTTATGTGTCTGTGCTTTTGCTCATATCCTTCTCAACAATAGCAAATGTATGGGCATCGTCTTCCCTTTCTCCTGACGGAAGGGCTTTCTCTTATGCTGTGTCGAGTGATACAGTAAGGGAGAGTCGTGCCTTGTCTGAGGGCGATGGCGACTCTGTGGAAACGCAAAAAGAAGATTCCATCTTTAAGACGCTCAACCTCGGCGAAGTGGTGGTTACTGCTGCCATGAAGGAGGTGGAGATGAAGGGCGATACCACGGTTATCAATGCCAATGCTTTCCAGACTCCCGAAGGAGCATACCTCGAAGAACTCTTGAAGCGAGTGCCTGGATTGGAATACGAAAAGCAGAACAAGACGATAACATATAATGGTCTTCCCATCCACGAAATCAATGTCAATGGCGAGAGTTTCTTTGGCGGCAACAGCACCCTCGCCCTCGAAAACCTGCCAGCCAAGTTGGTGAGCAAAATCAAGGTGTATGACAAGCGGAGCGAACTGGAGAAAATCACCAAGGTGCGCAAGGGCGGCGAAAACTATGTGCTCGACTTGCAGACCAAGCGAGAGTTCAACGGCACGCTGATTACTTCGGCTGGCATAGGCAGGGGCAACAACGAAAAGAAGGAAGCCGAGTTAATATCCAACCTCTTCCGCCAGACTGGCGATAACATCTCCGTGATAGCTCGAAGTGGCAACCGATATATGACTTCTCGCTATCCCGACAACCGACAGGACAACGTGGCGATGAACTTTGCCAAAAAGTTCTCCAAGCGATTCACCCTCTATGGCAACATGATGTACAATCATTATGTCAGTGGCAACGAGAGCACCCTATATAGCGAGCAATATCTCACCACAGGCAACCGTTACCAGAACTCGGCATCCACCAGCACCAATCGCAACACGATAGGCAATGGTTCGTTGGGCATGAGGTGGAGCTTGGATGACAAGACCTATTTTAATATAGGTGGAAACTTCAGCAAGTCGAAGAGCGACAACACCAGCGACAGCCAGCAATCCACCTCTTCAGAAGGCGATGAGCGTATCAACAGCATCACGAGAAACTCGGATTCGAAGAGCGACAGCCATTCGTTCTCCGTCAATGCCGACATCACCCGAGTGTTCAACGACAAGGGTACGAGCGTCAGCCTCACGGGTAGTTACTCCGACAGCAAGAGTACCAACGAATCACATTCCCTTTCCGAGACCACTTACTATCAGTTGGAGAGCAGTCTAGGTGGCGATTCCGTGCTTTATCGCAACCAATACCAGCACTCCCCCTCCACCAATCGTGCCTATTCCGTAGGCATCAACTTGACGCAACCCTTGGCTGAGAACTTGCGCCTGCAACTCGGTTATCGCTATTCTGCCAACCGACAGATGAGCGACCGAAGTACTTACGAGAGCGAGGTGTATATGGATAGCCTAAGCAACCACACCCTGAGCAAGACCATTACCCACGACCTCAGCCTCTACCTCAATTATGATGGCAAGCGATGGGAGGCAAATGCAGGAGTGTTGATGCAGCCCGAGCGCAGGAGTCTTGACCAAAAGACCGGCTTGCTCCACGCCGACACGGTAAGGACGAGTGTGAACTGGAACCCACAGTTGAATGTGTCATGGCATCGGGGCAAGACTCGCTTCGAACTGAATTATGACGGTAGTAGCCGACAGCCCGACCTCGGTAGCTTGATGTCGCTCACCGATAATAGCGACCCGCTGCACATCACCCATGGCAATCCTTCGCTCAAAGCATCCTATAATCAGAATTTCCGATTGACAGGTAGGAACATGCGCCTCGGGCTTTCGGGCGATGTACACTTTAGCAACACCTATAACAGTCAGACGCAAGCCGTCTTTTACAACCTTGCCACAGGTGGCACAGAGACTTACCCCGTAAATGTGAATGGCAACTGGAACATGCGTGCCAGTCTTCGCTATCAGAAACGATGGAAGAAACGGTTCAATCTCTCCGCTCGCACAGGTGCCAACTTTAGCCAAAGTGTAGCCTTGGTGAACGAGGGGAAGAGCGAGGAGCCAGAACGCAGCGTCACCCACAATACGTCGTATAATGCCAACCTTCGCTTGGGTTATCAGCCGAAATGGGGAGGCTTCGACTTGCAGGGCGATTGGCGTTATCGCCATGCCACCAACCAACTCCGGGGTACATCCAACTATACCCGAAGCTATAACTTTTCGCTGAATACCTATGCAGAGCTTCCTCTTGGTTTCATGGTCAAGAGTGATGCTGCATACTCTTTCCGTAACGGCACCAACATCAAAAAAGGCGAAGACGACCAAGTGGTTTGGAACTTAGGGGCATCTTGGCGATTCCTCAAAAAGAAGCAAGCCGAGCTTTCGCTCTATTGGTCAGATATTCTCAGCGACAAGAAAAACTATTATCGCAATGTTACGGCGACAGGATTGACGGAAAGCCGTACCTCCCAAATTGGAAGCTACTTCATCATCAGTTTTAAGTATCGGCTGAATAAGCAACTGTGAAAAACATATTGAAAATCTTAGATATGTTATGATTTCTCAACAAGACAGATGAAAAACCCTATAAATCATGGGGAATGATGCGTTTTAGAAAATCAAAGCAAATCTTAGATATATAAACATATCCCATTGTATTATAGGTTATTAGCATAAATAGACATGCTTATTAAACTTTACTAAATTTCGATGTTTTTGGTGTATTCATGTTGCAGATTTGTTACGCGCCTATTGCGAGAACCAAATTTTTTATATACCTTTGCACCGTGATTCTTGATGTTAAGAACACGTAACAACTCAACTAAAGGGAAAACAAAATGGGAAGACCTAAATAGTCATTGAAGGTAAAGGAACCAGTTCGCATTCGTGAACGTCAGTTGGCTAACGGAAACGTCAGCCTGTACCTTGACATATATATTAAAGGTACACGCAAGTATGAATCTTTGAATTTGTACTTGATACCCGAAACGGATGCAGCATCGAAGAAAGCCAACATCCGTACTCGCCAGATTGCCGAGAAAATAAAAGCTGACCGAATCATCGCTCTGCAAGATCGAGGAATCAAGCACTGGGATAAGATCAAGCGTTCTTCAATCTCTCTCGTTGACTTCCTGAAGGAATACGAGCAGGATGGATTCGGGTTCAAGGAATCAACCTTGAAGGGACGTTCCGACATGCGTAAGAAGGTCGAGGACTATCTGAGCAAGGAGAAACTTGATTACATCGGTCTCAATGAGATTGATGCAGACTTCTGTCGTGGTTTCCTCAACTACCTCCGTACCGCTCCCCATAGTGTTGCCAAGAAACAAGAAGGCAGAACTATCAGCCCTGGTTGTGCTCATCATCACCAGGCTGTGCTCAATGGTGCGCTCAACAAAGCTGTGCGTGACGGACTCATTCCGGGCAATCCTATGAAACAACTGGATAAGCGAGAAAAGTTCCAACCTTCCCCTGAAGAACGTGAGTTCCTTACCATCGAAGAAGTACGCACATTGATGGAAACACCATGCACCAACGAACAAGTCAAGAAGGCTTTCCTATTATCTTGCTTTGTCGGACTTCGCCTTGGTGATGTCCGTGAATTAACATGGGCAAAAGTGATGAACACAAAGGTCGATGCAGTCAACCTTGTTAGTGGTTTCTTTGGTTGATGGTTTGTGTTCAAATTAAGTTTGTGTTCAAAAAAGTCTTGAACAGATAACTGAACACTGGTAAATCGGTGTTCAATCAAGTCTTTGATTAAAATGAGAACTAAAACGGTAGTCATATACGCTCGCGTCAGCAGTATCGGTGACAGACAGAGCACAGATCGTCAGGTCAAGGACTTGACGGACTATGCTGTATATCAAAAGATGGAAGTCCGCAAGGTATTCGAGGAACACATCTCTGGTGCGAAAAAGAATGATGAGCGACCTGTATTGTGTGAGGCGATTAAGTATTGCAAGGAAAATCGTATTGATGTCCTTCTCGTCAGCGAATTATCGAGATTGGGCAGGAATGCGTTTGAGGTTCTTGCCTCTGTCAAGGATTTGCTTGACTGTGGCATCCACCTTTATATCCAAAAGGAGCAGTTCATGCTTCTTGACAAGGAAGCAAACCATCTTTGTTTGCTCCTGTCATGATAGCGACCCTTTCCACCTGTGCTCAGTTGGAACGTGATAATATCTCATTCCGGCTGAACTCTGGTAGAAAGCAGTATGTCGAGAAAGGTGGAAAACTCGGCAGACCTACAGGTTCCACCAAGTCCCAGGATAAAAAGAGGGAAGAATATAGAGAGGTCATCAACCTTCTGAACAAGGGGTATGCCATCCGTGATGTTGCAAAACTCACGGGAAAAGGTATAAGCACTGTCCAGAGAGTTAAGAAGGAATTTGTGGCTTAAAGTTTGGTACCAATACAACACTTTTGTATGGCCCTGCGAAACACCGCCTCATGAAAATGAGTTAAGTGTATAGTGATATTAACATAATGATTATATGCTGCTTACACTTGTTTATTATATTTTATAGTAACATATAAGTAACATTTTAAAAGGACAGTATGTGTAATTTGATATATTGATGAATGCGGTCTGATTATATTTGATATTTGATGAGTGTTTGTTCTCCTTCTTGCAAATTCACAACTGTTAATCAAAAAACATGACAATTAATAAGATTGGCAATAATTAGAATAAATTGTCAATTGTTTTTATTTGCCGTGATAAAAGATACGGAATGTTAAATATTCGCAAAAATACGAAAGTAAATTTGGCTGTTTGAAATGTTGTTCGTATTTTTGCGACCAGAAAATTAAACAAACGCTTATTATGGCAGAAAAGAAATACTGTATAAAGACGGAAACACTGGCAGGATTTGCCAAGGCTCTCGGACATCCGGCTCGCATTGCTATCATGAAGTTTCTAGCAAAGCAAAACACTTGCTACTTTGGCGACATTCATGAGGAGTTGCCTATTGCTAAGGCTACTGTAAGTCAGCATTTGTCAGCATTGAAGGATGCAGGATTAATACAGGGTGAGATTGAAACGCCTAAAGTGAAGTATTGCATGAACCGTGAGAACTGGGCGTATGCTCAGCAGCTCTTCTCTGAGTTCTTTAACATGGAATTGTGCGAGAAGAAGGAGGATTGCTGCAAGTAAATCACTTTATCCTCAAACACACTCTTTGATCCAATTGTACCCTCGTCATTAGTTTCGAGGGTTTTCTTAAAACCTATACGTTCGTTGTTTTGCGAATTGTAAACATTATTAATAATACAACCCAAGCCTTGTTACGGTTCTCATCCCTCGGGGAGAGTTAAGAGGAGGCACAAAAATTATGAAACAGATCAAAGTGTTGGTAAGCGCATGCGCTTGCAACCAGAAGTTTGCTTTGCTTGTCAAGGCTGTAGTGAAGAACAGTTCAACCGCATCGTGGCCATTCTCTTCATCGGCGTCGGCATCTATTATTCAATCATCATCAATAATTAAGGACACAATTTAATGAGACATTTTATAATACTAATATTCTTATGGATAATATCTCTGTCACAGACAGCAGCCGCGCTTAACACATTTAAGGCAAAAATCATAGACGGAGACAGCGGCGAACCGCTAATAGGAGCGTCCGCAACTGTGGAGGGGACACAACTGGGAAATGTAGCCGACAAGGACGGTTTCGTGGAAATCACAGGTATCCCCGATGGTCCACAAACCATCAGGTTCAGCTATCTTGGATATGAGACAGAGGAAAAGAGTTATGTGTTTCCTTTGTCTGATGGCGAACCCTATGTAACAATTACACTTGAAGAGGGCGAAGACAACGAGCTGGAAAAGGTTGTTATCTCTGCAACCCGAGGCACCCGCACTTTCAGGGATATTCCGACGCGTGTGGAATTTATCGGTTCAGAGGAACTTGAAGAGAAAAATGTCATGAAGCCCGGTGATATAAGAATGCTGCTCAGCGAAAGCACTGGCATACAGACACAGCAGACTTCGGCCATCTCCGGCAACGCCATGATAAAAATACAGGGTCTTGACGGTAAATACACCCAAATTCTCCGTGACGGTTTTCCCGTTTTTTCCGGAGCTGCTGCCGGTCTCGGAATGTTACAGACTCCGCCCCTTGACCTGAGACAGGTCGAGATTATAAAAGGATCCTCAAGTACCCTCTATGGCGGTGGCGCCATCGCAGGTCTTGTCAATCTTGTAACCAAGACCCCCACAGAAAAGCGTGATTTTCAGATACAGCTTAACGGGACAACCGCAAAAGGGCTGGATGTCAACACTTTCTTCGGACAGCGTTTTGGCAAAGTCGGCACCACAGTCTTCGCATCCTACAATCGGAACTGGGCTTATGATCCCTCGCATGTGGGATTCACTGCCATACCTCAATTTGATAGGTTTACTGTAAATCCCACTCTTTTCCTGTACTTTACAGAGAGCACCAACCTTAATATAGGACTGGAGTCAATGGTCGAGAACCGTCTTGGAGGCGATATGGAATACATACGCCACGGATATTCAGAGGGACATCCATATTTTGAGCGGAACAAATCACAGCGTTATTCCTCGCGAATCTCATTCAAGCACAGATTTGATGATCAGAGCAGCCTTAACGTAAAGAACAGCGCGACACTCTACAAACGAGACATCACCATTCCTACATATAATTTTAATGGAGACCAGTGGTCAACATTCAGTGAAATCTCATACGTTAATTCGGGAGAAATCTCTGAATGGATTGTCGGTGGTAATGTATGGACCGAACGGTTCAACGAAAAGAGAATCACAAACAATCTTGACCGAGACTATTCACTCGACACCTATGGCATATTTGTGAACAACACCACAAACGTATCTGACCGGGTGATTCTTGAAGCCGGACTCCGTGGCGATTATGTCAAAGACTATGGATTTATAGTCCTTCCACGCATATCGGCACTTTTCAAACTGTCAGACAAATTCTCGACCCGTATTGGTGGAGGATTCGGCTATAAGCCACCCACAATATTCTCTGAGGAAAGCGAACGTCTTCAATTCGCAAACATTCTCCCTGTGGACAAAGATGTCAATAGCATAGAGCGAAGCTATGGGGTTCAGGCCGATGTGAATTACCGCACAAGCATCGCGGACGGCAGAGTCATTTTCACAGCTAACCAGCTCTTCTTCTTCACTTATCTGAGACACCCGCTTGAACTGAGACCCCTGCACAACGGGCTTTACCAGTTCTTCAATATCAACGGAAACATGCGCAGCCTTGGCGCAGAGACAAATCTGAAAGTCAAGTATTCAGACTTCAGCCTGTTTCTCGGGTATACATTCAACCATGCCCGTGTAAGAGAGGACGGTCACACCTACGATAAGACGCTGACGCCTAAACACCGTCTCAATTCAGTGCTTATGTATGAGGTTGAGGATTCATGGCGTATAGGCTACGAACTTTACTATACCAGCCGTCAGCGACTCACCGATGGAATGTATGGCAAAGGATATGTGACAATGGGCCTTATGGTACAGAAAATTTGGGAGAAATTCTCAGTGTATGCAAACTTTGAGAACTTCACCGACCGCCGCCAGACAAGATTTGACACCATCTATACCGGCAGCGTCACAAATCCCGTTTTCCGTGATATTTATGCACCTCTCGACGGATTCGTGGCTAATTTTGGTGTGATTATCAAAATTTGATTAGTGATGTGATAACGTGGACACATCATATCGTTAGGACAAGACAGCGATATGCCTAAAGAACATGGCATATCGCTGTCTCGTGTTTATATACAGTATTCTCTTCGGCATTACGGCAGACTGGCAAGACCGCAATTGAAGGTGTATGGAATACCTCTTTTTAAGTTTTGTATACTGTAATCTATTTTGAACTTGCCGGTTTCTATTGAAAATGGGTATTGATTTACAAATAGTTACACGATTTTCTAACCCTACGAAGTATAACAAATTACTATTGCAAATTTCATTATTTTTAGGTATTGCACATTATTTAATAAATATGTATCTTTGCCGCCACAAATTAAGGGTAATATTTTATATTAATTATAAACATTTAAAAGAATAATAAAACAATGAAAATTTTAAAGAATTTTATCGGTCTCGCTGCAATGGCTCTTTGCCTCGGCTTCGCTTCTTGCAGCAGTGACGACGATGCACCTTCTTACAGCAATGTGGCAGTAAGCAACTCAGAGTTGATGACTATCCTCAAAGCTAAGGGATACCAGTTTGATGAAAATGGCAAAATGCTCCTTGACGACAAAGCCAACAGCACCACATCTCTCGACCTTTCAGGCACAAAGGTTGATACCGCTGCCTTGAAGGAACTTTCTGTTTTTCCTAATTTGAAAGAGTTGAACCTTAGCAGCAACGGCTATGGTCCAGTTTTCCATATCGCTTCACTTCCTTCACAGATTACAGGTCTTGACTTGCAAGGCAATGACATCTACGACTTCGATGGTTTGGTAACAGCTAAGGTTGAGAATGACGAGGTGAAAGCTACTATCCTTCATGAGTTTACAAAACTTTATCTCCCTGCTTCTTGCAAGTATAATGTAGAGGATTTGATGCCTTTCTATACCCAGAATGAGGCAGAGAACAAGACTGTTGATATGCAAATGGTAAATGATAAGGGTTCTTTGGAGAAGTACAATACTTTGAGAGAGATTCCTGATACATATTTCCGTACTTTTTTGAAGATGAAGTTTGCTTCATTGTTTGTTGATGATACACATATAGATATTAGCAAGCCTATGGGACTGAATGAAACAGGAGAAAGCATAACTCTTCATTATGCAAATGAGTTTGCAGACCTTGATAAAATTGCTTCTATTTCTGGTATTGAATATTTTATCAACAACCCTTATTATAATTCATTCTTTGTTTCTTTAGGTTTTGATCATGTGAATGAATTTAATGTCGGGTATTTGATGCCAAGAGCCAACATCAAGTCTATATCATTAAAAGGTGTTAACTTTGTAAATGGCATAGATTTGTCTAAAGCTACAGGATTAGCGTCGTTCATCCTTGATGGTTTTAAATCTGTTTCAGAATTGGATTTGTCTAATACTCTTGTTGGAAATCAAGAAATTACAGAATTTGACAAGTCGATTGCAAATGGTTTGTGTTTGTTCAACAGTGAAGATCTAGAGTCAATTACTTTCGGTAAAAATATAAAGGGAAAGGCATTACTGATGGAACTCGTCAACTTGCCTAATTTGAAATCTATAGATTTAAGTTCATTTAAAGGTTTTATGGAATTTTTTCTTTTGAAATTGCCTAATTGCCAAATTACATACCCTAATTTAGAGTATGTATTGGGTAATGATGGAATTTTTTATGAAAAAGCTATTGGTGAAGATGCACAAATTGACTTCTTGGTTTCAAAAGATGATGTATTTGCACAAGAAAGTACTATAAATTTCATCAATAAATTCAAGGATAGCTTAACTGATTACACATGGTTGAGCTATAGGAAATATGGAGCTTTCAGATGGTCGAGAAGTATTTAATTTATAATAAAGTTTACATTATTAATTAAAATTTAAGTAAAATGAAAAAGTTAATGTTTATTATGATGATGTTGCTTGGTTTCGTTGCAACTTCGTCAAGTGTTTATGCACAGAGTGTAAGTGTTCAATCAGCAGAGGACATTGAAGGTTCTTACACAGGTTCGCTAACCAAGGTTTACATGAATGGTGACAAGTCGCCAGTTTCTCCTATCGAGACTGTTGTTACAAGCAATGGCGATGGAACATATAATTTTCACATTGATGCGTTCAAGGTAGGTAAGATGCCAGGTACAATTACTGTAGATGCGAAAAATATTGAAATTTCTTCTGCTAATAGTGCATTCGCTGCAACTTGCGCAAATGCTGTAAACCTTAAAATTTTTGGTTTCATTCCTGCATATTACACTGCTAATGTTACTGGTTCCATTGAGAATGGGAAACTAATCTATACTTTGACTGTTAATGCTGAGTATTCTAATGCTCCTTTTACAGCCATAGTTACATTCGAGGGTAATTGGGCAAGTGATTTGTAATAGGTATATTAATTACAAAATGACAGTAAAGAAAGTTTTTTCTCATTTATTCATCTTTGCTTTTGCATTTGCAATGTCTTTGTCTTTTGCATCTTGTTCTTCCGATGAAGAAATAACAGATGCAGATGCAAATACTGAGTTGGTGAAAGAGGCAACGAACTATCTCAATGGTGAGATCGTTCTTAGTACAAATGCAACGATGAATGGTGTGAACAAAACCCTTTTACCAGAGGGATGTCCTACAAAGTTTAAGTTTGAATGGAGTAAGACTGACGCACAAACTTTCACCATTTCTTTGCTTGACTTCACGGTAGGAAACATGGGAATGATTATCAATTTTAAGTGTGATGTCAAGACCATGGTTCTCAACTCTTGGGAGCAGAAAGAATATACAGGTGATGGTTGGATAAAGTTTAAGGGTGAAGACGGTTCTGTATGGGGAACAGATACAGACGGTTCTGCATCAAGTGCCAAAGGCAGTAGCGTGCAAGGCTATTACAATGCCAAGACCCACGAAATACAATTCATCGTTAACTACAATATGATGAATGTACGTTCTGAGTGCTTCAAGCAGACCATTGACAAGTCACGTCTCGCAACTTTTGATGCCGACAAGGCAAAGTACGAAGAAGACTTGAAAGCGTATAAGAAAGAGCACGGAATCAAATAAGAGACTGTAGCTTATATCTATTCAAGGAAAGAGGGGGTATGCCCAGACATATCTCTCTTTCTTTTTGCAAGTGAAAAATGAAAGGATTAGCTATAAGCCATAGCGAGGCTAAAAATCGTGTAAGGAATTGAAAATAACAAAAGGAACAAGCCTTTTCAACATATAAGCATCAAGCTATATAGAATAAGAAGTATTGGACGAAAAAAGTAAAAACGTCATAAATGAAGACAATTAGAAAAGTAATGTTTATGGGGTTGCTCTTGCTACTTGCCCTGCCAATGGCAGCGCAGCGCAAGGTGAAGTTTACCATCGCAGAGAAGGCAACCGAGCAACCAATCATCGGCGCAGTCATCACCTACGCCGACAACGAGAAATTGAAATCGCCACAGCGTGTTGTTACAAACATGGATGGTGAGGCTTCCATCTCGGTGCCTCAGAGTGACAAGTGTTATTACCAGGTGGTATCCGTGGGCTATAACCCTCTGAGGGGAACCATCGGAAGCGACAGCTCCCTCAAGCTCTTCATGACCGAGGACGTGATGAAGGTGAACGAGGTGGTGGTTACAGGTTCCCGTACCGCCCGACCAATCAAGCTCTCGCCAGTGAGCACGCAGGTGATCGGCGGTAAGGAACTGGTAGATGCAGGCTATGCCGACCTGACCAAGGCTCTGCAACAGGAGACCCCGGGTATGAATATCCAGAAGGTGGGGTTCGGCAACGAAATCTCCATGCAGGGCTTGGATGCCCGCCACGTGCTCTTCCTACAGGATGGTGAGCGATTGACGGGCGACATGGCGGGTAACCTCGACTATGAGCGATTCAACCTCCATGCCATCGACCGCATCGAAATCGTGAAGGGTGCCAGCAGTACCCTCTATGGAAGCCGTGCATCGGGTGCCGTCATCAACCTCATCACCAAGAAGACCACCAAGCCTATCGACATTCAGGCTGGCGTGCGCTGGGGACAGATGAACGAGACCAACTACAAGAATCCTGAGAAAAAGGATTTCCTGTATATGTTTGAGAAGAACGCTGACCGCCCGAACCTGCAAAGCTGGGTGTCGGCAGGATTCAATGCAGGCAAGGTAACTTCGCAGACGGACGTGTGGTACTCCTCCAGCGATGCCTTCTACATGTACCAGGCTGAGAACGACAAGAAGGTCTATACCCAAGAGGCGAATCCTTGGCTCGACCACGACGTGACCATTACCAGCGTGGCTTCCCGTCCGCCAATGGGCATCGAGGGTACAGAGCATATCTCGGTATCGCAGAAGGTTTTCTACGACCCTTTCAAGAATCTGGAGATTCTTGCCTACGGTAGTGCGTTCTATATGAACACCTACGACCTCATTCAGGACATGACCTTCAGTCAGGCGCGTGACTGGACAGCTGGTACTAAGATTAAATATACATTTAAGGATTGGTTCAAGATTACCGCCTCCCTTCATGGCGACTTCTACGACCGCTTCAAGCGCCACGAGCGTATCGACGAGCGTACCAAGGTGTATAAGAGCCGTATCTTCCAGCCTCGCCTCTCCATCACCTCGCAGAAGTTCGAGGGCCACGACCTCATCCTCGGTATCGAGCACCTGAGCGATGACCTGACGAGCGACCGGTTCAACGGCGATGCCTCCCACATCATGCGCACCCGTTCGCTGAAGGAAACGGAGGCTTTCCTGCAGGACGAGTGGACGATGAACGAACACTGGATGGTTTCGGCAGGTGTGAGAACCAACTTCAGCCGTGCCTTCGGACTGATGGCGATGCCTAAGATTGCCTTCAAGTGGAGTCCTTCGGATCACTGGGCGTGGAGAGCCAACTATTCGATGGGCTACCGTTCGCCAAGCATCAAGGAGCTGTTCTTCAACTGGGACCACCTCGGCATGTTCATGATCAAGGGTAACGAGGACCTGAAGCCTGAGAAGAACAACTACGTGAGTCTGGGCACAGAGTACTCGAACGACAACTTCTTCATCTCGGGCAATGTATATGGCAACTTCTTCCGCAAGAAAATAGAGGGCGTATGGCGCATCTACGACATGCAGTACAATTTCGAATATACTAATCTGTCGAAGCAGAACCTCATCGGTTTGGAGGCCATCATGCGCTGGCACTTCCTCAATCACTTCACGATGAATGCCACCTACAGCTACGTGAACGTGAGCAAGACGGATGGCATCCAGGTGAACACCACTTCGCCTCATGCTGCTACGGCAAGCCTTGACTATAAGTACAACAAGAAGAACTACCGACTGGGCGCCACCTTCTCGGCAAGCTACATGGGTGAGAAGAAGTTTGATGTGCAGGACCGACTCTCTGTAAACGGTGAGAGCCACGATGCCTACTTCCGCTGCCAGTTGCCACAGTATGTATTGTGCAACCTGTCGGTGATTCAGACCTTCTATAATAAGGTGAAGGTGACGGTGGGTGTGGACAACATCTTTAACTACGTACCAAAGACCCTGGGTTCGGGCATCACCATGTTTAACGTGCCAGCCACGGCAGGAGCCAAGGCGCATGTGCAGGTGGAAGTGTTGGTAGATGAATTGGTAAAAGCATTTAGAAAGAAGAAATGATGAAGAAAGCATTACTATATATAATAGGTGTGGCAGCCGCAATGACGAGCTGCGTATCTTATGAGGCAGAGGACTTTACGGGTCATACCTTGCCCCGAAAAACAGGTTATAGCACGGGTGTTACCAACGACTGGCTCTATTTTGACCTGAAGACGAGACATCGCTATAATGTGCTGAATCCTAACCAGAGTGTCATCGCCTTTATAGACGGCAAGCCAATAGAGGAGTATTTCCATTATAAAGGTACTGCCAAACTCGTAAAGTATTGGAGCGAGGGCGTGCAGAAGAACATCTTCGAGGATGCAGAGCGTGATGCAAACGGCGATACCATCTTTACCAAGAATCAAGCCACTGGCAAGTTAACCTATAAGACGGTGAAGCGCCAGGCAAGCAGCATTATGGTGATGGAGAACATGGAGGATGACCCCAATACGATGGCTTATCCTGCTACGGAGTGGGATCTTGCCTTTGACGGCTACCAGCTGCGAACCAACAGTGGAACAAGCGGCATAGGCAAGGGTGGAGCTGCCGACCTGGGCTATGGCGAATATGACAAGTGGACGAGCAAGGCGCAGGTAGATGCTTATCTGGCTGAACACAACATGACTTTCGCCGTGGATGATTCGGCAAGCGTATATGTCACCATGTCGCAGAACGACTGGAACAAGTATTGCATCGCCAACAAACTGGATATGAACAAGAACCCTTGGTTCGACCCGAACAACGGACCTGCCAAACAGTTGGTAAGCGGCAATCCGGTGCTCGAAAAGGCAATTAGTTTCTCTGGTCCACCTCCAGTATATACTCCTTCTTTCCATACCTACGTAATCCGTTCGTGGGATGGTGAAAGATATTACAAACTCCAGATTATCTCCTGGTATGATGCCAATGTGCAGATAGGTGATGAGGGAGGAAGAATCAGTTATTACTTAGATGAATTAAAGTAAATATTAAACATTATGAAACAATTGAATTGGTGGAAATCCATCGCTTCGTTCCTCGTGGTACTCTTTACCATGCCGTTGGGACATGCGCTGATGATGATAATGGATAAGACGATGACTCCTGAAACTGTGCATTACTCAGCCTTCTTCATGGGGTTGGCTGGTCTTATCATGGTAGTAATCGGTGTCTTCGTAAATGGAAACACCAAACAGACTCTTTGGGGACTTTTCGGAGGTCTGCTCTTCTGGACCGGTTGGATAGAATTCCTGTTCCAGTACTATGCTACCCGCTGGGGTACACAGCCGGAGATAGAGAATGGCGAAGTTGTGACTCGCCCTGAATACCTCATCCTCCCTGCCACCTTCGGCATGTGGATGATGGTGATGGTGCTCTACATCTTCTCAACCAAAAACGGATGTAACTTCATCAACTGGTGGCAGCGTGTTCTCTTCCGTTCCCGCAAGAACGTGATTGCCGCCCGTCCTATGACATATCATACAAGTATCGTTACTTTCATGGAACTGAACATGATTCTCTGGACTAGCTATCTCCTGTTGATGTTCTGCTACGACAAGAACTTCCTCGGCGACCATCATCCTGTAACTTCGGTTGTTGCCGTAGCTTGTCTGGTAGGTAGTTTCTTCATCTTCCGAAAGCAGTTGCGTTTGAGCACATGGGGAGCCAATATCCGTATGGCTATCGCAACGGTTGTCGTGTTCTGGGTACCTGTGGAAGTGCTTGGTCGCTTGGACTTTTTCAAGGAGATTTGGATTGAGCCGGAGAAGTATACCACCCAGATGATCTGCATCCTCGTGGCATTCGTGGCATTGCTCGTCTATATCATGTTTGCAGCTCACAAGAAGAAAAGCCATGAGTAACAAGAAACTATATTGGTGGAAATCCATCGTGTCGATGGGCGTGATATTGGGAAGCATGCCCATGGTTCACTTGGTGGCACGAGTATTGAAGGACAACTACGACGGCACGCAACTGTTGGGTGCTGGCATGGCAGTGGGATTCGTGGGCTTGGTGATGGTGGTGGTCGGTGTTTTCGTCAAGGGACAGACTCGCCAGACCTTGCTCGGACTTATCGGTGGCATGTTCTACTGGACGGGTTGGGTGGATTTCCTCTTCATGTATTATGCCCATCGTTGGGGCACACATGCTGAGATTGACCCAGTGACAGGAGAAGTGTTGAGCCGCCCTGAATATCTTCTGCTCCCTGCCACCTTTGGCTTGTGGGCAATGGTGATGTTGCTCTACATCTTCTGTTCCCGAAATGCCTGCAACTTCCTCAACTGGTGGCAGACGCTCTTCTTGGGGAAGAACAAGCGACTCATCGCCGCTCGCCCGATGACACGCCACACCAGCATTGTTACCTTCATGGAAATCAACACAATGCTCTGGACTTGCTATCTCCTGCTGATGAACCTCTACGATCCTCAATTGTTTGGTCGTGAGAGTCCAGTCACCTTCGGTGTAGCCTTCGGTGCCTTGCTTTCCGCCCCATACGTATTTCGCAAGCAACTCCACTTGCAATCGTGGGGAGCAAACATCAGAATGGGTACGGCAACGGTCATCGTGTTCTGGATAGCGGTAGAGGCATTTAATCGCACGGACATCATCGGGAAGCTCATTGCACATCCGAGCGAATATCCTTGGCATTGGGTGGTAATGGTGATAGAACTTTGTTTCTTGGCAGGAAAGATTGTCAAGGATGCAAGGGCAAAGAAAGAAAAGAAATAAGATAGATAATCAGATAAGGAAATCAATGAAGAAAGGAACTTGGAGAAAACAACATAAATGGCTTGGTATCGGCTTGAGCTTCTTCATGCTGATGTTCTGCGTGTCAGGCATCCTGCTCAATCATCGTTCACTCATCAAGGAGGTGAACGTGAGCAGGAAGTACCTGCCAAGTCGTTATGAGTTTCGGAATTGGAACGGCGGTTTGCTACGAGGCACGCTTGACATTGGCAAGGATTTAATGGTAGATTCCATGAGGAATGTGGATTCTTGTCGCCAACTGTTGTTTTATGGCAATGGTGGCATCTGGCTCACCGACTCCAAGGCTTCCTATTTCAAGGATTTCAATGAGGGCTTGCCCGAAGGTGCCGACTATAGGCAAATCAAAAATGTCATAAGGCTTGATAATGGAAGGATATTTGCTGTCTCACCTTTCGGGCTTTATCGCTATGGAGTGCATAACAAATGGCATAAGGTGAATATGTCACTGGAGGATGAGGAGAAATTTACGGACATCGCTTCGCATGGCGACACCCTTGTAGTGCTCAGTCGTTCCTTTGTCTATACCTCGCTTCCTCCTTATAAGACTTTTAAGCGCATTCAACTTCATGCGCCAAAGGATTATGACGGCAAAGTAACTGCCTTTCGTACCATTTGGCTACTCCATAGTGGAGAACTTTTCGGAATAACTGGAAAGATTGTGGTTGATGCCATAGCCATTATTCTTGTGGTTCTCTGTATTACGGGTATCGTCTTTTGGCTGAGACCGAAGCGAAAGGCATTACTGCAAACCTCGCTTTATCTGCATGACAGAATCGGGCGATATACTATCATACTTGCGCTCTTGATTGCACTGACGGGTTGGTGTCTCCGCCCTCCTGTGATGATAGCATTAGTGTTAAGCAAGATTCCGTCTATCCCAGGCACAACACTCAGAAGCAAGAATCCTTGGAACGACAAGCTCCGCATAATTCGTTATGATGAGAGCTGCCATGATTGGCTATTATCCTCATCGGAAGGATTCTATTCATTGAACATCAAAAATGCTACAGTGAAAGTTATTACTTCTGTTCCACCTGTCAGCGTGATGGGATTGAATGTATTACAGAAAGATGCAAATGGTAGATGGCTTTGCGGTTCATTTAGCGGCTTGTTTGTTTGGGACAGACGACAAGGAACTGCTACCGATTACTTTACGAACAAACCTGCACCGAATGAAGCAGGAGCACCATTCGGAAAGAAAACTGTCGCAGGTATGAGCCAAGACTTTTCCACCCCTGTCGTAGCGGAATATTACGAGGGAACAAACTTTGCCCCTCAACCTTCGAGCATGAACCAACTTCCGATGTCGCTTTGGAATGTGGCATTAGAGGTGCATAGTGGCAGAATTTTCATTGGAACGATAGCCACATACATATTCATCTTTGTTATGGGCATTCTTGCGTTTTGGTGCTTGTGGTCTGGCTATAAAATTAGGTTAAAAAAGAAATAACATTGCACAAAATCCAATTCTCACTAAATGCGAAAACAAACTGATGGTGGCGAGGTAAAAATACATAAATCCTATGAAGGAAATGTGGGTTTTGAGCAGATGTACAAACATCTGGAGATGCTCAATGCTGCTGAATATGTTGCAACGGCAAAGGCATTGGGTATCTATTGCAACAACGGTAGTTTCTACAATGCAAAGTACGTTTTTTTATAAGTGATTGAGAATGAGATAAGTTTTTATCTCATAAAAAGAAGAGGT
>OMBD01000028.1_pt1 | contig 51390 bp, 77 predicted proteins | sample 1644811 | NCBI WGS metagenome assembly OMBD01 (sample SAMEA103958128, study PRJEB25191) | human gut metagenome | reverse complement strand
TCTACACCCAGTATACACCCAGTTTGACCCAATGTCAAGCGTTTTTTGCAAAAAATTTTTAGGGGACTTTTTCACGCCTCCCAGCCTCCCCGCGCCCCCTAATTCCGCCTTGTCGCCTGTATAAACAGAGTTTTACCACTGCGTTTTTATTAGAATTGTACGTGGAGGTGACACCCCCCCCGCCGAGGCACTTAAAATACCCTGTCCCCCTTGCGTATATATGGAATCGCGCGCGCGTGCATATACAACGGCGCAAACGGCAACGGCAACGGCGGACGGCGTTTTGACGCTCTACAAGGGGGCAAAAACGAGCGAGAGCCAACGAGCCGCACAAACACTCAACCGCAAGCGCAAATGCCGCTTAAAACGGCTCTCACGGCGTCGGCGGTTCAGTTCACGCAAGCGGCAGCACCGACACACGAAAAAACATACACATTGTACAATAACCACACAAAAACACGCCGACTGTCGACAAACCACACAAAAACGCAAAAATGTCTATAAAAACGAGTGAAAAAAAGCTTGCAAAACCGCAACAAACGGTGTACTATGTACTTGCAAGCGAGAGAGAGCAACGCAAGCAACCGCTCAGAGAGAGCGGACGGACAAAAAAACGGACAAAAAAACACAAAAAGAGAGGACAAAAAAATGTTGACATTCAAAAACAAAAACAACGGCAAAACAATAGCACTTGACACGGACAAAAAAATGTTCTACTATGCGGACGGCTCGGACGTAAAAGCCGTAAACAAAAACGGGACAATAAAGCCCGTGTTCAAAAACGGACTCAACGAGGACGGACAAACGGACAAAAACGCAATATACCGAGTTTATATTGACGTCGACGAGAACGGACAAAAAACGTCGTACGGGCTCGACAACCTCACCGCCGACAACCTCGCAATATTGAGCGGTTTATACCTCGACGGCGTGCGCCTCACGGTTGGCAAGCGCAACCCAGAGCAAAACGGCAACGGCAACGGCGAGGGACGGACGAAAAAAGCAAAACTCGCAATATTTGAGTTGCCAAAAACGTATGTACAAAAATTGTTTTTGACGGAATACGCCGAGACGGTCAAAAAATACGGACAATACATTGACGTTGCGGACACGCTCAAACTTTTTGGTGACTTGCAAGCGACAACGGCATTGTTCGAACAAGCGGACAAGGACTACGCCGACACGCTCGCAAGCATTGAGCAAAAACGCAAGGACGAGAGAGCGAGCGAGAACTTGTTTAACAAATTTGTTGACTTGACGGACGAGCAAAAAGCGGCATTCCTTGCAATGCTCGGACAAAAAGCATAACGCAAGCGGACGGACAAAAACGGACGGACGGCGGGCAAAACCGCCGTTTTCGCCTTGTCTTTTTTTTCAGACAAAAAGCACGGACAAACGACGGACAAAAAAACGGTGTTTGTTCAACGGACGCAATTATTATTATTTTTGCGTACGCAAATTATTATTTTGATGTGGGGTAGTATTTTATGGAAGAAATAAAGAAAAGATTGTATAGTTTGATATACGGTCGTAGGAAATTAAAAGATTATTATTATGAACTTGCACGCAAGGCAAAAACACAAAGCGAGGCGGACACATACACGAGATGGGCGGATGGGCAAAAGCACGATGAAAATGTACTTACAATGTCAGCAACGGCTTTGTTCAGACAAGAGTTAAACGAGGTGCTTACGGAGATTGAAAAATACATCGAAGAATGCAAATTATATGAAAAGAGGTGGGAATGATTATTATGAACAAAACAATTGAAGGTATCGCAAAGATGATTATTCTACGCCGAGATACGTCGGATGCGGGGGCAACGGTTCTCAAATCAGATTATCTCAAAGGGCGAGCAGCCGAGGGTGATTATATCTTGGAGCAACTCAGAGTATTTTTCCCAGATGAAGTAGCCCAGGCAAAATCAGAAATTTATGGAGATTCAGACAAATGACAACATCACAGTATTTTTACGTGCATTATTATGATTGCAACAACCACGCAAGATGTGAGGCGGTATTCGCAGATTCTTTCGAGTCGGCAATCCGCAAACTGTTCCTACGCCATCTTGGCGAGGACATCGCGATTTGCGTGAACTAATAGCCCTCCACTTTTTGTGACGATGTTTTGGGCGGTGTTCATCGTAAAATTAAACCTCCCACCATCTGGCGCACTGGTCAAGAAGTAAGACGGTTGATTCTCAGTCAGCAATCGGGAGTGCAAATCTCTCGTGCGTCACCAAAACCAACAACGTGATTTTTAACCGCAGTAAATCAAGCCCTCGCAGTAATCCGAGTAATTCGCAATGTGATGCGTTTCGTCGTAAGCCGAGGTTGTAAGCCGATTATTCATCTCGCTGTTGGGGGCTGATGTGTAAGCCACTATCCATCAGCTCGGCGTTCTCACGCTCTCGTCGGGCACAAAAAGCGTGAACACCCCACTCTATCTATATATATACTCAGTATATCCTTAGTTATTATGTAGGCATAGATACGTGCGCGTGCGTTATTTATCTACCTACATATACATATAAGAGAGCAGTTTATCTTAGTATATATGACATACGGCGATAAGTGCGTAGTATATCATAGTGTAGTGCGTAGTGATATACGATAGTATAAGCATATAGTGCAGTATCTAAGCTAATAAAGAGTAGATTATACGTCGTTAATAAGTGCAAGTAATCTATATAAAGTGTAGTAGATTATTAAGTGTGCGTTTGATAGCAAAGGCGTATATCGGGCGGGCGGACGTGTGCGCTCGGGCGCGATTAGTTATATAATAAGTAAATACAATGATATATAGTGTATTAGTAGTTTTTAGATAAGAGCGTGCGCGATTATCTTGATTATTATGTGCTGTATATGTGGAGGTGGATATGGAATACAATCAGGTACGAGTAGGGGCGGTCAATGTTCCACGCGATTTTAATTGCGAAAAGTGTGATTTTTGTAAAAACGGTCGTTGCTTGCTTTTTGGTAATTTGCAAGATTGTAAAAAAGCCAAACTAAAAGATATGGTGTTTAACGTCGGCGATACTGTTTACACAAATGTTTGCCGTTGTCGTTGGCGAGATGCTGGAGGATATAGGTGGGAAACTGTAAAACTAAAAATCAAGCAAGTAATTTATCAAAGCAAAAAAACAATACGATATGTTTGCACAAATGAAGATAATAAAAAAGAATGTGTTGTATTTGGTGACGAGGGACTTACGCAAGATTTTGAATTGGTAAAACGAGATAATGCGGTTCTGAACAGTCTACAACCACGCAATAGCGATATTTACAAAAACATAAAAACAAAAAGCGACATAGTTTGGTAAACAAAACGGAGGCGGATATGAAAATTGAACTTAATCAAAGAGCGTGCGACAACAAGATGTATGACCGCATAATCTATGCAAATGGGTATGAGGTTTATCGTTGGAACAGCGGATTGTACATTCTAACGAGAGAAACCGAATATGTGTCAAATCCGTTTATGATGATAGACGGCGAGCCTGTTTTTGACTCGATGCTTTATGTAAACCCTACTACAATCAAACTTTGTAAGTCGGCGTACAAAAAATTGAACGAGGTGAAAAAATGAAATACAAAATCACAACGGAAATATCATTTGACGGACAGCCAGATAGACAAGTAATTGAACAATACAAATCAGTTGGATTCGCGATTCAGGCATATGAACTGTACAAAAGCAAGTATCAAGGTCTTCCGTGTAGCGAATCGTTTGTCACAAAAGACAAGATTTTATTCAAAGCGCAGGGCGAAACAATGGCTGCGAGAATCACATTTGAAGTCGTGGCGTAAGCCGTGATTATAAAAAAACATTTTTGGAGGGTATCATTATGCCAAGAGGAGCAAAATCAACAAAACCATCAACAATTAAGAAAATCACAGACTGCAACGAAAGCGTTTATGTGTACGCAAGATATTGCTTGCAAGGTGTCGAGATTAACAAAGACAAAGTAATCGCACGAGCAAGTTTGAGGCAATGCTATGGCGATACTTTTGTGGACATCGGCAGAATAACGGGCAAAATCGTTGACACGGAACTCATTTTTGATACGACAGAACTTCACACGCAGAGTATTCCAGCGATTAAGTCAATGGAGCGAGTTGTGGCGGATGTTCTTGCGTGGCTTGCGACAAGAGAAGATACGTATAAACCGATTGCAGTTGCGGTCAAAGTTACGAATCAAGAAGACGCAAGCACGGACGACGACGATGACGAGGCGGAAGATGTTTCTAACGTAAAGCAAGTGTTGGTTATTCCGATGACCAAAGCGAGCAAACTTGTCGGAGCAAAAATCGGCAAAGACACAGTTTCATCTGTAAGCCTATTCACGCTCGATGGAAAGTGGCAAATTGCATTTGCAATCAACGACGGAGATTGTTATGTGCAAGCGAAAACACTGTTCGGGTGCGATGTCGAGGTGAGCGAGGAATGAACGTAGAATTGTCGGTTGGAGACCTAATCTTGTTAAAGCCGCTTAAAGATGTGCGTGGAACACATACAATGGATGTTTTGGGATTAAACGAAAATATGGTAAAATGTTTCGGCGAGTGGCACATTGTAAAATCTACTTACAGATGTGGAAATTTTACCGTTTTTGGAATCGGTGACGGTTATAAGTACGCCAAAAATTGGATTGAGGCGAGAATCGCTGCGAATGATATAGAAAACGAGGTGCTTATATGAGAATTACAGATTTACACTCGGGTAGTGCTATAATCTTAAAACCAAAAAAAGAGTGTGTAGAAACCACTTTGTCGATTCCATATATCGGCGTTTTTGACGACAAAATTCACATTGTAGAGCGAATAGCGTTGAACGATAATTGTTTCAAAGTAATCGGTGATGATTATTGGTATCACATCGATTGGGTAAAACTGATTGTGACAGACGATGTTGAATCAGAATTAATAATTTAGGTTAAAGCGTGGAAGTCACGATTTAATAAAAAAAATAAAAGCCATACAGGAGGTAGATTTTATGGCAAGAACAAAATCAGTATCAAAATTCACGAAATCCGATTTGAAGTCGGGAATGGTTGTCGAGTACGCAAACGGCAAACGCAGATTGGTTGTGCTTGACTTCCTAGATGTAGGCGACGTTCTTTTTGGTTCGGGCGCAGGCGAGAGATTCACAAAACTTGCGAATTTCAATGATGACCTCACGCACAAAACAAAAGACTCCCTTGACATCGTTGCGGTTTATGCGCACAGAACGGACAGCAAGGCAGACGGAAATCTTTATGATGACGACGTTTTGCTTTGCGACCTTACCGATGTGGACGACGATGATGACGACTACGAGGCGGAGGACATTTCGCTCAAAGACATCTGCGACACATACGGTTTCAGAATCAAGCGTGCATAACGACACGCAAATCTATGGGGGCGGGGCAAAACTCGCTCCCATACACCCCACAAAATTTTCGGAGGCATCAAAATGATGACAATTAAACAAAAAAGAATCTACCACTGCTCGACCAAATCTGCGGTTCGAGAATTTTTAACACTTGCGAAAAAACAGGGATATACTTGGAAGAACGACCGAGAAATCGAAGTTGACCGAGATATATCTATTTACGATACATATGAGGCGGAAACTTGCTTCAAAACAAACACGGGCAAACTATCTTTTGGCGCAATGAGCGGTTATCAAGAAAAAGAGCCAGACCGAAAGATTGACGATTTTTTGGAGTTCCCGAAGTTCGACAAGATTTACACGAGCCACGGGAGTCAAAAAACACTCATAAAGATGGTGTACCAACTTTACAAGGATGGATACAAGGCGGTATTGCAAGGCGCACCGCTTACAGCCACTGATGTTATATCGCTTACCACCACGGCACAACTGTCTGATGGCTCACCTCGTGTTATTGCGGTTGACACTGAAAACAAAATCATAAGGCTTTCAACCGAGAATAGAATGAGGTCGAGAGGCTTTGATGATTTTGATGAATTGGAAATAAATCTTCCGACACTTCCACCGATTGGTTCAATTGTCAAAATCAAAGGCGAGCAAGAAAGTAGTAACAATGTTTATATACTTTTGGGCGAGAACGATGATTTAACAGGAGCGGTATACAATCAAGGTTGTTATTCAAAGCGTGTTGCGCCAGAAAACTGCATTTTGGTTGATGAGTCAGAGGCGAGCGACGACTTTAAGAAGATTGCGGTTGGAGATTTGGTCGCATACAAGTGCGGGATTTTCCGAGTAATAGAGAAAAAACCATTATACATCTCGGTGACAACAGTGTATGCCAAAGAGTATATCAGCATTGTGGCTCTGAACGGGAAAAATGTGCTTTTCTACAATGCTCCGATACGAGTTTTAGATGAGAATGACAAAACAAGCAAATACAAGGTCGGCGATGTATACAAAATTAACGGCTACTACTACAAAATCACAGATGCTAACAGCATTTTTGTTTCGGCAGTAAGGGCAGGGAACACATCTGCTGAAATTTGGACGAGCGCAGATTTTGAATGTAAGAATCCGACAAGAGTAGAGTACACGCCGTTTAACCCGAATCCAGATGCTGTGGTTATGCCTGAAAGTGAACTTGAAGATTTGTGCGACAAGGCGGTCACGGTATTCAAGGAACACGGATACGAGGACGCAACTCACGACGGTGTGATGGCGTGGCTCAAAAAGTGGAACAAATCAAAAGGTTGGCTCGCAAGCATACTCAGACAACATCACGCTTGGGACGAAAAGAATTTGTGCGTGTCTGACATCTTTGAAGAAGAGCGCACGACAACCGAGAGCAAGAGATGGGACGCGGTTTTGACTTTTGCTAATTGGGTTTATCAAAATTCTACCGACCGCACATTGTACAATATCCTTTGCAGTGGCGATTCAAGTTGGTGCACGCAATGCAAGAGTGTAACATCTGCGTTTAAGGAAAGAGCAGAGAAATCCATATCAGGCGCAAAAGTAAGCGTGGGCGCAAAGTACACAAGGGCGATTCGTCAATTGTGTGGTGCAATAGGACTAACAAAATGCGATGATTTTGAAAAACAATTCGCTACACTTTCCGACGCTTTCTCGGACGGGAAAGTTAAGAGAAGATACTGCTTGTCAATCAACCCGCTCGACTTCTTGTTGATGTCAAACGGAAACTCGTGGAGCAGTTGCCACTTTTTGGAGTACGGAAACTCAAACAAATGTTATCAAGCAGGCACAATGTCGTACCCAATGGACAAAGTGACGATGATTTTCTTCACTATTGACAACATTAAAGGAGATGGCGACTTCTATACATACCCGAAACTTCATCGACAACTATTTATGTACTCGTCGAAGTTCTTAATGCAATCAAGACTGTACCCGACTTGGACTGACAAAGCATACTCTACGCTCACGAGAGATACTGTAAGGGACATAATCTGCGAGTGCGAGGGCAACAAAGACAAATATGACGTTTGGGGAATGGTTAGATGGAATGTTGAGAGCGGTTCGAGAAAGTTTTTCGTGACCGCACCGATAGCACTTCACTATCAAGATTATGTGTATGATTACAATATAAATATCATACCGAAAGCGGGCGTGTCAATTCCAGAATATTACGATGATGTGAACCCGTTTGAACTTCCCGAGATTGGCGGAACTATCGTGTGCCCTAAATGCGGAAAAGAACACAACAATAATTCGCACTGTTGTTACTGTGACGGATGCCACGACAGATACTATTAATTAGGAGATGAAAAGATGAACAAGAAAACGATTGAAAATATATTCAAAGCAACACAAACCGAGTTAAAATCCGCACTCGAAACCTATCTAATAGGCGGTGGGCGAGAGATTTTATCGCAAGATGGGTTCTTGTACTCGAAAGGCACGCACCCTGTTTTGCTCGTGGCACATATGGACACGGTTCACAAAGAATCACCAAAAACGATTTTGTACTCAAAAGACGGAAACACGATTATGTCTTTGGAGGGAATCGGCGGCGATGATAGATGTGGGATAATTATGATTCTCGAGATTTTGCAAAAATACGATTGTTCGGTCGTGTTCTTGGAAGATGAAGAAATTGGTTGTGTGGGCGCACGCAAGTTTTGCAAGGCAGGAATCGACCTCGGCGACATAAATTATGCGGTCGAGTTTGATAGAAAAGGCGGGAACGACTATGTGTTCTACAAAGATTACAACAAAGATTTCGAGACTCACATCAAAAAGTTCGGTTTTGTAAAAGCGACAGGCTCTTGCTCAGACATATCACACATTGCGCCCGAGTTCAAGATTGAGGCGGTCAACATATCGTGCGGATACTATTGCCCACATTGTTGGTATGAGTATGTGAAACTTGACGAGATGTACGACATTATTGAGCGAGCGACAAAAATGATTGGAACAAAGACCGAGAAGTTCGATTATGTCGAGCCGCAATATTCCAAAAGCGTGGTTACACCAAAAATCACGTACTTCGACGATAACTACTACCAAACATCGTTCTACGACAAAACGTGGTATCACGACAGCGTACCCCAAAAAGAAGAAGACCCGATTTGGCTCGCTCCCGACCAAGTGATTCTCATTGTCGGTATGGAACAAGTTAAGTTCGATAAGATTTATATGGACAGCAGTGGAAAAATCTATAAAGACAAAGAATTGAAGAACGAGATTAAGAACGGGTATCTTATAGGAACAAAATACCATTACACGCAATCGTATTGGAGCGTGACGAGAGATTACCCGAAACAAACTTACAAGTTGGAGTCAAAAGATGATTGTGGAAAGAAAAATCCGTACTATGTAGACTACTCGCAAGCATTATTGTGGGTAGATGGCGAAGAAAAAAAGTTTGACCGAGTGTTTATTGATTCGAGCAACACGATTTACAAGGACATTTGGCTCAAACAAAAGTACGAGGGGGCGAAGTTGGTGTCAATAATCGACGGTGGTTTCCTCGACTACAACGATATTGCAGAGTTTTATCCAGAACAAACTTATATTCTTACGAATAACGGAGGAAAGAAAAAATGAGGTTTGAAAGAGGGCAAAAGGTCAAAATAATGACAAAAGATGAAATGAAAGAGGCTAACATTCCACGTTCTGAAATCGAAAAGGTTAATAGATATGCAGGGCAAACAATCACTATGGACACTGATTATGATATTTGGGTGGGCGGTATATTTTGTGCAAAAACAAATGACGAGTGCGAGCCTTTCGTGTGGTTGTCTGCCCGATTTCTTGATAGACACGAGGTGGTATTATGAAATATTATGCACATCTTTTTAGTTGGGGCGGCGACGAAGATGTTGTCGAAATTGACAAGCGAGATATCAATGACATTGTTATTGCCGTTGAACGTCAAGCGTATGTTCGTGTCGGCAACAGAATAATCGACGGAAGTCTTTACCGCACGGTTGACATATTGGAGGCTGACATTGGAACAACGGATAAGTAGACAAGAACACACCTGCCAAAAGTGCGGGCGGACAATAAAGAAAGGCGAAACCGTGATTTATGCGCAACCGAGAGGGCTAAAAGCGTTTTATAGGTGCGCAGATTGCGGTTTGTACCAAGAGGAGATTTTTGAAATGCAAGCCGAACAATGGCAAAGGAGAGATAACTATGGGCACAGTTGGAAACGATAATGAACGACTCAAAATTTTGTTGTACAATGCGGTCGAATTGATTTATGACGCGTGGTATCAAGACTTACCATACGACGAGTTCTTGGATGGAATTAACGAAGAAATCGGAATTACCGAGGCAGACCTCGCTGAAATCGGTTTTGTTGTGGTTGATGATTGTAAAGATAATATTGTTGAAGATGAACCATCCCCAAAGTTTTGGGATGATTTTACGCAAGCCGAGGCTTTTGGCACAACAAGCATACGGACAAGATTCAGTTTGGCGTTCGATAAATACAAGGACAACCCAGAGGTTATGGCAGATTTGGTGTCGACAGCAAAAGTGAAAGCCTCTATGCAAAAAGTTAGCAATCACGCTTTTTCTGAACTTTACGATGAGTTGTGGAAAAAAGCAGAGGACTATGCTACAATGAATTATGACAGCAAAGACCTTAATGAGTTTTTGAAATGCTTGGGAGGATATGGGCTATGCTAAAAAGAATAAAAATCGAGGACAGCGTAACAGGCGGTCACGGCGAAGTTTTTACAAATGTTGATTGCATTAACGAACTGCGCGACTTCCTCAAAGCGTATGCAAGCGCACGAGATGTTAACAACGACGAGGGGAAAACGTTTTTGTTTTTCGGGTGGGAGTTTGATTCAGAGGACAGCCTTGTGGACTTGTTGGAATTTTTTGGTTCGTGCGTTACGGTTAGACCAGATGACATATTCGAGGTCATAGAGTTAGGAGGCGAAATACAAATATGATTGGCGGGAAGAATTGCGGTACAAAAAAAGAGTAGCCCGTCAGTCAAGACCGAGAAAAACGAGGATGGTGTGAAGTATGAAAACGCACGGACATTATGAAACGATATCTTCGGTAAAGTATGCGAGCGGCATTGTTGACTGTTTGTACGGCAGGGAAATAAAAAACACAAAGGTAAAACAAAATCTATTCAGAGCCAAAAAACGGCAACACCGCTCAACAAAAACAAAGAAAACGAGGTGCAATTATGAAAACTGAACAAGAACAAATCAAAAAAATGACCGAAGAAGAAATCGTTATTGCATATAAAAATGCTATCTGTTGCGGGCAATCTTATGGTTCTATTTATGACTATATGCGTATTATTGGATTAAAAAAGAAACAACAAAAAGAAGTAACCAAATACATATCAGGACTTCGGAAAGTTGGGAGGCAAAACAATGACTGAACAAGAACAAATTAAAGCGATTAAGCAGATTATAGACGAACGGGTTGAAACAACTCTCGGTCAAGTACAAGGACGTCACGGCAACGTAATAAAAACTGTTGATACCGTAATCATTGCGAGAGATATTGTCAATGCAGGTTATGGTGACGTGTCCGAGTACAAAGCCGAGATTGAGCGGTTGAACTCCCATAATGGCTTTTTACAATTAGTAATATCACATAGCAAAGATATGCTGGACGAAGCGGTCAAAGAAGCGCAAATCGATGTGCTGAACAAGTTGAAAAAGAGAGCGAGGACGTCGTATGTATTGGACGATTTTATACTCGGCAGTGTAGTTTTCTCGAAAGACATAGACGAACTCATCAAGGAGGTGCAAAATGGCGAAGATAAGAGTTGAAATAGAAGTTCCTAGAGATGATTGCGGTAATTGTAGGCTATTAGATGAGTTTGGTTGCTGTTTGCTGTTTGAAAAGGAACTTAACCATCGTGAAGTATTAGACGACTGGGGCTTTAATGATGATATAGTTGAATGTTGCGAGGAGTGCAAGCAAGCGGAGGTAAAAGATGAGACAATATAAGATTGAAATCATTTGTGCAGAAGATTTCGCAGACAAAGGTGTTGAAGTGCTCGAACACATCACGGAAACGCTTGAAAACATTTACGGTGACGCTGAATGGATAGGCTTTGGCGGTTATGTCGACGACGAGGAGGACGAAAAATGAGTAAAAAATACGAAATCATAGAGGCAACGGGCGAGATGTATAAGTGCAACGAACACTACCCCGACACATACGCACTCAACATAGAATGGGTTGCAAACGGGATAGGATTTGGCGAACTGAACATCACATACAACGAAAAGACGGGAAAATGGCGAAAAGACACCGAATATATGTCGGACGAGTTTTGCCAAGCGGTTCTTGCAAAGTGGCTCGCAGATATGGAAAGGAGTTGAATATGAATAAGATGTACTACTACCTCGTAAAAGTAAAAGAGTACAGCAACGACTGTATAGATTTCATTGTCAAAGCCGACAGCAAAAAGAAAGCGATTGACGTTGCGTACAAAGAGGTTGTGCGTATATACCCGCCCGATTATATGCGGTCACGCTTGTATGAGCCGTACCACAAGAAAGACATCTCTGTGTTTCGCATTGACAAGTTGCTGTTCAATGATGACGGACTTACGGACATATATATGGGTTAGATTTATAGGAGGAACAAAAATGAATATTTTAGCAATACTATTATCAATTTTGAGTTTTCTTGGATTAACTTGGCTTTTGGGAGGTGGTATCAGGTGAAACGGCTTTATTTCAAAGATAACAATGGGAACACGAGGTTGCTCGACTACACAGCAGATACTGAAGAACAAGTTATGGTAGGAATCTATGATTTTTGCAAACAGCACAAATTCAAGCCGTTCTATGTGAGGATGTGGAAGAAAAACGAAAAGTGGTATTACGACGTTGGCTCGTATACGGAGTTTTTTGTTTGGGCGGACGAAAGCGATATGGAGGTGAAAGACGATGCCAACCATTGAGTACAAATTCAAAGTGGGGCAACTCGTCACTGTCAAAAACTGGGGCAAAGCGTACTCTTGTTACGTTGATTGGTTTTTTGAAAACAACGTGAAATATTTGCAAGATAAGTTTGAATACGACTATTTTTTAACACACCCATATCCGCAGAAAACGCTTGTTTTTAGGGTGGTAGCAAGAGGGACAAGCAGAGCGTCAAGCAAAACTATTATTTATGCAATTCAAGCAATCGAGAAAAACAAAAATATGTCCGACGAGCAAGTCTTTTTGGTCGAGGAATGTGGGCTTGAAAAATGCGCAGGAACGGAGGTGATAATATGAGTTATTTTACAACAAAATGCGACTTTTACGATGACGTAGAGTCTATATCGGGCGGTTTTAACGCTTGGTTTGAATTGCACAACCGAAACGTTGAAATTGAGGTTGACGGCAAACATTTTATGGTGTCGTGCCGAGATGATGTTCTTCCGTACTACACAAGAATTGTTTGTGTTATGTGCGCAAATAAAGGACACGCGTACTACAAATTGTCATCAATGCCGTACACGCAAGAGATGATTGAGGAACGAAAAAAATGGATTGAAAAGAACAAAAAGGACATTAAACGGTGGAGCAAAAACCCCGAGAAAAACCAACGCAAAATTGATTGGGCTGAAAAAGACATTCGGTCTTTGGAGAGATGTATAAAGTGGATTGAGGATTTGGAACAAAAATTTGCGAAATACGTTGAGCTGAATAGGGGGAAAGATGAGGAAGTGTGGCTTTGGTGACACTATAAAAAACAACAAAACTATTGACTTTGAGCCGATTCTATGGTATAATAAATACAATAAGAGGAGGCGACGATGGCTATTGCAATATTTTTGACCATTCTATTCTTGCTTGCTGATTTTATTAGAGGTAAGTAATGACAAACGTAAAATTTGACAAAGACACACACACATACACAATAGCCGACGAGGAATATCCGAGCGTGACAGAGATTTGTGAACCCATAAGTTTCAAGAAATTGGACGCATTGTCGAAGCAAATTTTGGATAACGCTGCACGGCGTGGCGCAAAAGTTCACGAAGCGATAAGCGAGTTTGTTCTAACGGACGAGTACGACATAGAAGAAATGGAATCGGACTTAATTCCGTACTTTGCCGCATTTATCGAATGGTGGAACACTTACCGCCCAACAACGCTGTTCAGCGAGTTCATACTTGGCGACGCTAATCTTGGCTATTGTGGAACGTGCGATTTTATAGGTAGGGTGGACGGAAAAATAGTTTTGATTGACTTCAAGACAACATCTTCGGTAGACGTAAAATATTTGTCTGTTCAACTTGCAGGGTACAAACGGCTGTTAGACGCGCGAGGTATCAATATAGACGAGGCATATGTGTTGCACCTAAAAAAGACGGGCGCATACTCATACCGAAAAATTGAGCCAGACTACGAATGGTTCGATATTTTACAAGCACACAATAAAAAAATGAGGTGTAAAAATGGCAGAAAATAATTTGATAATGTACGAGCAACCAGCGGTTGTTTCGGCACTCAAACGCAACAATTATGTGGTTGAGATTGGAGATAAGTCGGTATTGCTTAAACGTGACATAGACTTCGGCAAGTACGGGAAAGCAAAATCTCCGTCGCTTATGAAATCTGGCGCGGAAAAGATTCTTATGGCGTTCGGTCTCCCATACGATGTCCAAATTGTAGATTCTTACAAAGACTACAAGTCTGGATTCTTTTACTATGAGTGTAAGGCGACCGCATATTTTAACGGGACACCAGTACGAGTCGGTGTTGGTTGTGCAAACACGAGTGAATCGTCAAACGGCACAGCAAACGGCTTTAACCAAGCAAATTCGGCACTCAAAAAAGCAAAAAAGAGGGCGGTTGTTGACCTTGCACTAACTTTGGGCAGTTTAAGCGACTGTTTCACACAAGACTTCGAGGACGAGAATTTTGTGAGCGACGATGTAGCCAAAAAAGTTCAAAGCGACGAGGACTACATCACTACAAAACAAGCGCAACGCATATACGCACTTGCTGCAATCAACGACATTTCACGAGAAAAGGCAAAATCTCTGCTCCTTTCGTGGGGTGTTGAATCAACGAAACTAATAAAACTTAAAGACTACGACGCAATTTGCGAGAAAATGCAAAACTACCGAGAGTCTACGGAGGAACAAAACAATGATTAAAGCAAACAAAAGTTACAAAGTTTACGACGTGCGCAAAGGGAAAACCAACAATTCGCACTACACAATCGTGAAAATAAAAGAGTCGATACCAAAAGGAGATGGCTCGTTTTTATCAGAGTACTACTCGGTATACGTCAATGACGATATAGATGTATATGTGAACGCAAACATTATCTTCACAATCATAGACGGAGTGCGCAAGAAAACGACAAACTATAACGGCAAGTTTTACAACGAGTGTACGCTGTTTGTTTCACCCGAAAATTTCCGTGTTGAAACGCTTGGGGACGCTCCCTCTGGCGGTGACAAGCCAGCGAGCGAGTCGGATTTGCCGTTTTGACGGCGTGTAATAGGGCAAAAACGGGAGTTAGGCTTAAATTCGACTACTTGTTCGGTTTTGGGCTTAACCCCGCTTAAAACGCAAATTAGGCGGTGGTGCTTATGGCATACATTTTAGTTGACACGCGCGAAAAAGACAACGACTATGTGCTAAAAGACTTCAAACGACTACAATACAACTACGAGGAAATCAAATTAGATGAGGGAGATTATCAAAGTTCGTTTAATCCAAACTGTGTAATAGATTTGAAAAACGGGCTAATAGAGGTTCAATCTAACATAGCTGGCACGAAAAGCGGTAAAGATAGGTTTCTTCGAGAAGTACAAAGGTGCATTGACAAGGGCAAAAAACTCATTGTTCTCGTCCGCGAGGAAGTCATCTATAATGTGTATGGCGTTCAGTTTTGGCGGTCACCAACCCACGAGGTTTATGACGCACGCAAAGGTAAATACATAGATAAGCCGTTCACCAAAGTATCTGGAAAGTTCTTAATGAAAGTTATGGAACGGTACACCAGAGATTATGGAATTGAATGGAGATTTTGTAAGCGCAAAGACACTGCCACCGAAATAGTAAAACTACTAAACTTTAATGGAGGAAAAATCAACAAAAATGGCTACTAAAATACCGACCGATTCCGAGTTTTGGTCTAATAAAATAACTTGGTATGTTGTTAAACATAGAATGAGCTATAAAAGATTCGCTGAATTGTGTGGCTGTCACGAACAGTCATTGTATGCAATAGTTGGCGAAAAAACAAAAAAAGTCACCCCAAAAATGCTCGGAAAGTTGCTCCAAGTGCTTGACACCGAAGAGCCGCCGTGCTATAATTAAGGGGAACTTTGGGACAAGAGTTCATACCAAACAAAATCCTCGTATTATTGAGTGGCTACGATAAGACGAGAAAAACTGAATAGTACGAGGAACGAAACCCTCAATCAAGACCGTTAGCCACAACAAGTCAAGATTGGGGGTTTTCATATAAAGGAGTAAACAATGCCAGAACAAGAAAGAAAATTCGAGGGTATATGGATTCCAGAAAATATATGGTTTTGCGAAGACCTTGACATAATAGAAAAGTGCATTTTGGTCGAAATAAAAAGTTTGAGCAAAGACAATAATTTGTGCTATGCATCTAATGAATATTTTTCAAAGTTCTTCCAGTGCAGCGAACGAAAAATCAGTTCAAGCATTAGCAAACTAATTTCGCTTGGGCTTGTTGCACAAACAGGTTTTGACGGAAGAAAAAGGTACTTGGAAGTCAGGGTAGAAAATTTTGCGAGGCTGGGTAGCAAAAACTGCGAGCATAATAATATAACTAATAATATAGATAATAAAGAAAATATAAAAAGAAACGAAAACATAGTTCAGCCCTCTTTTTTAGCAAACGACGAAAACCAAGTTCAAAACGAAAAGGTTGATTTAGAAACGGCAACTCCGACTTCTACGTCATCTTTAATAGCAACTAACGAACAACCGAGTTCACAACAAAAAGCTAATAAAGGAACAGATACTGAAACAAAGATAGAACAAGTAATAGACTTTTTCGACAAGACATACTCTTTGTACCCACGAAAAGTAAGTCGAGGACGAGCACAAACCACATTTATCCATAAAGTCTTTGCCCGTGACTACACGGAAAGTAGGAAAAGAGCGTTGTACATTTATAAGTGCCTTGAACGACAAATAGTTGAGTGGGCGAACGAGGGCAACGGTAAAGGACGTGGAAAAGATTTTATGCCGTATATGAGTTCGTGGCTCAACGATAACTTTGAGGACGTTCCTAAAAAAGAGCGAGGTAAGATAAAATGTTAAAGGACGACAATAAATTTTGGGGGATACAAAAAGCGTATTCGTTAGACAGAAAAGATGGTAAGTGGCAAGTAATAGAACTTGAAATTGTTGAGGAATCATTAAATGCCATACTTGTTATTCTACCCGATAACAACAAACGATGCTACTACTTAAAAGATAGCAGTGACTTGTTTAGAACTGAAAAAGAGGCTGTCGAGTGTATGAACAAGTGGAATGAGGTGAAATAAAATGAGTGTGAATAAAAGAGGCAAAATAATCGAGTATTCGTTTTTCACGGACGATAATGCAAGAGAATTTGACGACAAATTAAAAGAAACGATAAGTGAATTTCAAGAGAAAGGTTACTTTGTTGAGGTTCAGTTCTCAATAAATAACTGCTCGTATAGTGCACTTGTCATAGCGAGGTAGCAATGAGCAACAATGTAGTGCGGGAGATAACATACTTGGGGCGCACAAAAAAGTTCACGAATGACTTTGACTTGCTAAGCGAAACCGAATACAACGAAATCGTCGCTAAATGGTATGAAAAAGCCGACCGAGACACAGTAAACGAAGAAATATTGTTGTTTGACGAGGGAGGTGTTAAGTTCGCCGAAATAACCGATTATTACTTCCGAGATGTTATGGACGACTCAATACGGAGTGGCGCGAAATGGAGCATAAACGAGGTTATGTCGAGCCGAGAATTGTTATCGTCAGTTGTAGGTAAAATAAGGCGCAACCCAAAATTTTTCACAAGCCCTACACTCGTTGAAAACATCGACACGTATTTTAGAGTTGGTAGCGACGGGACGGCAATTAAAGTGTGTCAATTCCCAACAAAAGTTGCCGACTATATTCTATATGAATACAATGTAAACGGCAATTATTATGATTATAGTTGCGGTTGGGGTGCGAGGCTCGCTTGTGCACTGAAAAACCGAGTAAACTATTTTGGGACAGACCCAAACTATAAATTGGTTGAGTGCTTAAACAAGTTTACAAAAGATTACACCAAACTAATGAGAACTACAACTGGTGTCGAAATTCGGTGTCAGGGTAGCGAGGATTATGTGCCAGAGTGGGAAAACAAAATGGGGCTTGCTTTTTCAAGTCCTCCATACTTTTGCCTCGAAGATTACCGAACGGGCAAGCAGTCGTACATCGCTGGCGAAACCTCTTATGACAGTTGGCTAAAAAACTATTTAGAGCCGACAATACAAAACATATACAAATACTTGGTGCACGACGGTTATTTCGTATGCAACATAAAGAATTTTGACAAGTACAAAATGGAAGATGATATGGTAAAACTTGCGTGCGACAACGGTTTTGTGTTATACAAAGTTGACAAATTAAAACAAGGTAAGAGAGTGTCTGGATTTACGGGTGACACCGACGACATTATGCTTGACGTAAACGAAAATATATATGTATTTATAAAACAAGGCGCAACACCGAAACAATGCCACCCAGTGCAACTTTCGCTGTTCGATTTGTGAGGAGGAAAAATGATAAAATTATTGATTGGAGGTAGCCCGTGCACCTACTGGTCGTGCGCTCAAAAGCACAACAGAGAAACAAAAGCCGATGGTTTAGGATGGGAATTGTTCAAAAACTACTTAATAGCAAAAGAAAAATTCAAACCAGACTTCTTCTTGTATGAGAATAATAAATCTGCGTCGCAAGCAATAAAAGACCAAATAAAACAAGAATTGGGCGTGTGGGACGGCTCAATTTTAACAGAAGATAGTGGTGCAAGATACATAGAAATTAATTCTGCACTCGTTTCAGCACAAAACCGCCAACGCTTTTACGTGCATAATTGTGGCGAGGTGCAACAGCCAATAGACAGGGGAATACATATTAGCGATATATTAGAAAGCAATGTGGGAAAGCCTATAAATATATGCGCAAACGAAAAGTCAAGGACAATAAAGGCGCAATACCAACAAAGCAGCATAGCGAATTTCGTAACAAATGGAGGTCACAATGCAACTGGTGTGGCGCAACGTATACCAACATACGGGAATAAAGAAAAATCTCGTCCAGTAAAAGCAAGTTATGCAAACAAAGGAGCTGGACAAGGTTCGTTAAAGACAGAGTGCTTCCCCGAAAGCACAATCAAAGAGAAAAGCGACTATATTGTTGAGCCAAGCAGAGGAAATAGTGGATATGTGTACAGCGTTAAAAACGGACTTATTTCCATAAGCGGGAAAGAGTATCCAATAGACCTCGTAGATGGATATTACACCATACGCAAGTTGACAGTGAAAGAGTGTTGCCGTTTGCAGACAATGCCAGACGATTATATGAAGTCAGTTAGCGTAAGTCAAGGTTACAAAGGGATTGGCAACGGCTGGACAGCGGAAGTTATAATACACATTCTCAACTATGCGCTTAAAAACGTGCCAAAAGACGAGGAAATAGTTGTGCTGTCAATGTATGACGGAATAGGGACTGGTCGATATTGTCTTGATAAAATGGGATTTACAAACGTAAAATATTATGCTTACGAAATAGACAAGTATGCAATGACTGTTGCAAAAGATAATTACCCAGACATAATAGAGTGCGGTGACGCATTCCAAGTTAGAGACAATAACTGGTCGATTTACTGCAACAAGGAGGAATAATATGCCAAGAGATTATGATGACACAATAGATACAATACAATATGGCGTGTTATACGTAGGAAGCAATACTGCAAACCCAGATTTTAGAATTACAACAGAAATAAATCACACATACTTAAACGAGGAGTGCGAGGTGTGCGGTGAACCTATCTATTATTCGCAATACCACATATGTAATAGGTGTCGTATCGCAGCCAAAAAATTTAGAGACTGTTTAACCGAGGAGGACGTAAGGAATGGCTAAAGATTTTGGACAATACCTCGTGAACATTGCGGACGTTCCGTATGTGCGAGAAAGCACCGAGCGCGTGCTGACTGGATTCCCAGACCTTGATTTCTTCAATAAAGGAATTGAAACAGGGCTAACGGAAATCATAGGTGCTACAAATACTGGTAAGAGCGTTCTCACGGCATCGCTCATAAGCAAGGCAATCGACCAGCACTACAAGGTCGGCGTGTTCGCTGGTGAACACAGTTTGAAAACCTACAAACAGTTGCTGTACCAACAAAATGCGAAGAAAGGCGAATTTGAGATAATTCCGTTCCGCGACGCAAACGGAAACGACACAAACATTGCGGACTGGTTCGTCAACGAGAAAGCGGAGGAGCGAATCGCAAAGAAGTTCAACGACAACTTGTTCTTGTTCAATGTTGAAAAGGACGAGAGGGACATAGACACACTCATAGGCACAATATTGTACGGATACAAGGAACACGGCATACGCTTTTGGGTTATCGACAACCTAATGGAAATCGACAACAAGGCGTCAAACCAATGGCAAGAGCAAACTGGTATCGGCAACAAACTGCGCAATGTATTCGTGCAAAATGGACTGTTCGGGGTTTTGGTAATGCACACCAACAAGAGCGATGTGCTACGAGTGAATATTCGTGACGCTTTTGGCTCGTCAAACATCACGAACAAAGGCTACCGAATTTGGGTGTTGTACCGCAAGGACTATATGTTCGCAAAGCAAGGGCAAGAGCGAGAGCTTGACCGCATAAAACGCGATTTGGCAGCGAATGGCTTTGACTACGACCAATGTGACGGATTCATTGACACAATTAAAACAAAGGGCAATAGAAACGGCATAATGGGCATTGTATACGACGCCGAAACAAAAACATACAAGCAAGCCCCGAAAATAAGCCAAACCGAGGCTGACAAAATTTATAAAAGAACAGTAAAGCAAGAATCCGTGGACAATATATTCGACGATATGGAGTATGTCGACGAACAAGATGATTTGCCTTTCTAACAGGAGGAATAACTATGAGCAAAGCAAACGAATTTAACGAAAAACAATTTATCCAACAAGGCTGGGAGTGCCCAAAATGCGGTGCTATCCTTGCTCCACACCAACACTATTGTCCGTTTTGTAGTAAAAAAGAAAGCGATTGGATAACGACGATGGGAACAGGAACTCAACCTTTTTATTCGGAGCGGACACAAAAAGACAATCTAACTCCGCAAACAGGACAATATACGAATCCGAACACAAATAATAATAATACAGCACCCAGTGCAATACCTGACTATTGCCCGTTTTGCAGCCCATCAGAATACGGCAGAACAAACTGGCTGGGGACAAACACACCACCATCTGGGCAGTATACGAACCCGAATACAAGCACTACAATTTCAAAGGTGACACAATGAAAAGATTTTTATACATACTTATTCAATGGACGTGGGGTTTCCCGCAAAACTTCATTGGTCTATTGATGTTTAGCGGGTGCAAAATAGCAAAATGTAAAAGCAAGAAATACAAGAACGCTATCGAGACAAAATGGGGCAACAAATATGGCTCGGTTTCACTCGGTATGTTTATATTTTTGGACAACGACAAAGATGAAACGCTTGCAGCTCACGAATACGGGCACTCAATTCAAAGCCTAATTCTCGGACCGCTCTATCTGTTTGTCATAGGCATTCCGTCTCTTTGCTGGGCTGCGTTTGGGAGTAAGTATAGAACAAAGCATAACAAGACCTACTACGAATTTTACACCGAGAGCTGGGCTAACAAGATTGCTGGGCTTAATAAATACCGCATATTCATTAAAAAGGAGAAATAAACTATGTTGAAATTTTATATGAAAGATGGAGTTACAATTAAAAGTAGTGCCAAATATAATTTTGGACAACTTCGTGACCTAATTGCCGACAGATATACAATTAGTAGTGATGAAATTGTTAAGGTATTCAAATTGTCAAATCTCCCTTTGTTCGCAGATATTTGTGATATATCGGGGAAAAAGGTGTTCATCAATATGGACAATGTGCTTTATATAGAGGAGGTAGAACAATGAAAACTTGTTTTGTAATAAGAATGGTTGACACTTATGGCGAGGAACACATCGCTGGCGTGACAATGACGGAAGAAAAAGCCAAAGCAAAGGTCGATGAATTCAAAAAACATATACGTGAGACGAGTCGCTACGACAAGTGTTGCATTTGCGAAAAAAACGGCTGGACGCTTGACGGGAAACGCCCCGAGTGCTATTGTAACGATGGTTCGTTCGAGGGCGACGAAAGTTGCTGGGAGCAAGAAATATTCGAGGACGACTCATATTTTTATATAACCGAGGAGGAATTTTATGGTTAATAGTTGTGCGGAAACTTACACTGTTGAGAAATACGCATTAGAACGCGCCAAAGCCCGTTTTAGCACGCTTTACGCCGTGTTTTGGGTTTGGGCACGAGGCGAGGGCTACGACGTTGCTATGGGCGCAATGAAAGAGGCGTGGCAAAAATACGCCGAAACGGAAATGCCAGAACAAGACAAGGTGCTTTTCGATGGCGAGTTCGGAGTAGATATACGAAACGAGTTCAACAAATTTTGCGCCGAAAAGTTGGCACAAGAACGAGAAAACAGAAAGGAGGAAATAAAAAATGACAAACGAGATGAAACAAAAACTGCAAAGCATTAACGCTACAATTTCGAGCTATGAAACTGGCGAGAAGTGGATTGACTCGGACGGTACAATTTACGACATAGAACGAAAACCAATAGACTGGAATTTGATAATCAAAAAAGGAGATAAATAGATGAAAAACGCAGATTTGCAAAAAGCACTTGACACAATGAAATGGTTGGCAAGCGAAGAAATGAACAAAGATATGACTGGTGAAATGGTGTATTGCCCGTACTGCTCAATGTGCGACGACGACGGAAATTGTGGACAAACTCAAGAACAAAGAGTCGAAAACAACTACTGCGCCAAAGCGTACAACAAAATGAAAAAGAAAGGCGATAGCTACGACGAATTGGACAAAATTGTGGAGGCGTTAGTAAATGCAAATAAATGTAAGTAACGATGAGCTAATGGTCAAGCTGTGCGCAATCGAGGGCGCAATAAAACAGTTGTGGCTGTTTCTCGTGAAAAACGACATAACAATGCTACAAAAAGACGAAAAAATTGCGACAATCAACAAGTATTTTGCGGACTTGGACAGGTGGTGCGAGTCTGAAACACAAAGAATAAGCAAGTAAAAAGTAAAAGGGCGGTCGTGCACAAACCGCTCTTTTTTTTATCCAGTATTAGCTCTGGCAACTGCGCACCTATTCTACTGCCCAATATGCGCTGGGCGATTATATAATAAACCGAAACAAACAATTTGTCAATATGCAATCCAAAACCGAAAAAACCGCCAAAGCTGACGGTTCTCTCGGGTTTTTCATTTGGGAGGTCTATGCCTGTGGCTCAAGAGTCACAATAGCTTTGTTGTTTGTGCTGGGGCTTAAAGGGGCTTTTTCACGTCGTCTCGTGTTATCCTCCCCAGCCGCCACTCGGTGAGACTTTTTGACCGTCTCGCCTATGGTCAAACCGTTTAGACGAATAGGTTTGGCGGGCAATGCTGGAATCGAACCAACATATGTCGATTAACAGTCGAGCGTTCTACCTTTGAACTAATCGCCCGTCTTTTACAAACCTATGTTACCACACTATATGCAGGCTGTCAAGTGGTCTTATAAAATATCGGCTACTACATTTTTGTAGTATGTTTGTCGCGGTTCTTACTACATTTTTGTAGTAGTGTATCATAGGTTTTACTTTTACACTACTACACTTTTGTAGTAACTGGTATACAAATTTTTGTTGCGAGACTACTACGTTTTTGTAGTACATTTAATAAAGTATAGCCATAGGCTATCTGATTTCTTTCCATTTATCACTCAGCATATAAATGTTCTTCGACCTGTTAGTCTTGCCGCTTTCTACAAGTTCCACAAAGCCAAGTTCGATAAGTTGTTCCATATCTTTGTAGAATTGTCCATTGTCACTGTTGTAAATGTGGTACAGATTAAGCCACTTTGACTTGTTCATCGTGAAACAGTAGCTTAATTGCGTTTCGTTTAGTTGGCGAATTTGTGGGACAGGCTTGCGCTTTTCAGCATAAAGTTGAGCCTTGCAATAATTATAAAGCCTAACAGCACCATTTGATAGTTTGAAATATGCTGGTGATGTCAGCATTGACATATAAAGGTTTGCGCTTGTGTCGTTGGAATTGCCTAAACTTTCGATAGATTTGAGCCTATACTTCGGCTTTTTCATAAACGTACTCCTGTCGCTCCGTTTTGCGAGGTAATACTTCGTGGAGTACATACAAAGTAAACGGTTTGCAACCCGCTGTCCCTCGCTCGGAACAATAATTATTGTACTTATATAGTAGCACATAGCGGTGCAAAAGTCAATAGAAAATGAGAAAACCGACCAAAAGTTCGGGAAACGGTCGGCTCTCTCGGAGAGTGAAACGAAAAGTGTAATTATAATGTACTACTCCGTCGTTGTTTTGTCAAGCACGTTGGCAAACTTTTTCTTGTAACGCCACCTATCCTGCTTAGTCTTCTTTATAATAATACTTGTTTTTTGCCTATAAAAAACCCCAACCATTGAAGTCGGGGTTCGGCTTTGTTATTTGCGCTCCAAGTAATCAACAAGCGTTCCAGTGAATTCGCCTCTGGCAACAGCCGCTTGGTAATCTGCTTTGAGTTGCGCGATTTTGGCATTTCGCTCTGCTTCTTGTTTCTTCGCTTCGGCTGCTTTTTCGGCTTCGAGAATCGCTTTTTTTGCGTCTTCTTCGGCTTGTTCGTAAGCCTCAATTTGCTTCTTAATAGCTTCTTTTTCTGCTTTCTCTGCTTTTGCACGCTCTTTGTCGGCTTTCTTTATTGACTTTTCAGCAGCCTCGCTCTCTTTGCGGGCGTCGTACTGTTCTTGTGTTTCAAGCCCTTTGCCATTTACACCGAGTTGTGTAATAACAAACATAACCACAGACACAATAACGCCAATAACGTAAACTGACCACTGCGGAATTTGGACGTTACCAACAATAAAACCGCCAGATGTTAATGCGCCAGCACCAAGAGAACTTATGAGGTTCGTGATTGTTGCGGTGTTTGTCTTTACGTTGCGTTTCAGATATGCAAAAAGATTTATGAAGAAGTTTTTTGCGACAACTTTCTTGTTTTCTTTGTTATCCATTCCAAATATGCTCCTAAAAAAAGATACTAATTTTGTGGTTTTGTCGTTACCCTGCCTGTAAGTTATCTTCTTTACGACTGGCTTTATGAGTATCACCAAACCCTTTACCGAGTTTTTAGCACTTACTTTTATTATTCCAGTCAAAGCAACTGTCACTGCGAACGATAGGGCTTTCGCCGCCAACGCCGTTATGCTCCAAGCAATAGCCTCCTCCAGCAATTCCTCAATTATGCCATATGTTAGCAACAAGACTATGCTTTTTACGTAACCCCAGTCAGCTGCCAGCCTGCTGCGCGACGGGAGCACGATTTTTTTCACGTTATCCGATGATTCCCACGATAGGTGTTTCTTCTTGCGCAACGGGTTCGGCGACAGCCTCGTCAACAACGTCTACGACTTCGGGTTGCTCAACCACGATTCCGAGTCTATGTTCGAGGTCGCTCTTGTATTTTTCGACCTCTGCAATGTTCTCGTCATTATAGTCTGCAACGTCATTCTTGGCTTGTTCATACGCCAATCTTGCGCTTTCATATGCTTTTTCAGTCTCGTCAAGACGGGACACAGCCTCGTCCTTTCCACCGAGCCACGCATTGCACTCATCGAGTTTGTCTCTCATAAGTTGTTCAATGTTGATAAGTTCCATTGGTTCTCCTTTAACTTTCCCACTTGTAAGGCAGGGACACTCCTACTTTAACTGTCGCCGTTAAGGTCGCGATTTACCTACTGTTAAATGATTTTCAAACCGTTCTAACCAAGATTCCGCTGTCGATGAGCCATTTGAATCCAGTTACAGCGCCCCAAATGAGCAGTGCCGCAATTCCACCGAAAAACAGAATTTTGAGTGTGGTTTTTATTACGTTTTGCATTGATTTTGACAAGTTCCCGTACCAGTTCGCAAACTCTTTCGTCCAGTTTATGAATTTGCTTGGCGTGAAGTCTTTTGCAGGTATCTCTTGGTACACAACATTCCCGTTCTCGTCTTTGACAGTGTTACCGTCCGCGTCCAACACTTCTTTTTTCGTGGGCTTGTAAAGGTATCCATAGCGTTGAAGCGCAATCGCTCTCTTGACCTCTGCCACGTCCGCTTTGACCTTTTCTTTGGTCGTCTTGCGTTCGAGTTTCATTCGGTAGTCAAGAGCCTCTTTCTTTTTGTCGAGTTCGTATCGAGCGTACTGGTTTTCGAGTTCTTGTTGGTAGGTTTCGTTGTCAGCCTTGTCAAGTTTTGCGCCGACAGCACGAGTATCGATTACTGCCGAGCGTTCTTGGAAGTCCTTGTTTTCGGAAATCTTCTCGTAATTGATTTGGCGTTGTGCTTCGATGACAGATTCAGCCGTTCGCTTTTCGGTTGCGACTTCTGGAACTTTAGCAGTTTGCGACGTCAACGATTTCTCGCTTTCGGTCTTTTGCTCTTGTTCTTTCTCGATTTCATCAAAATTTGTCATCTCAACCATACTTCTACCTGTTCATCTCGCATAATATACCCTTTATCCGAGAATGTCAATACTTTATGCCAATTTTGTTTGAAAAAGTTTATGCCACGGCATATTGTCGTTTTCTTGCCCACTCCCCATAAGCGGTTTCGGCTTTTTCTATGGAGTCGATACCGTTAATACGGTAGTCGTAGAGCGTGATGATTATGTCGTCACCACGGTCACCATTTGCCCACAAGTTGTCAATGTAATTGTCGATTTCGATTTGTATTATCTTTATCATAATATCACCTTAATTATTAAAAGCATTCCACAACGCTGCAAAGTTTGCTGCGCTTAATGATGCACCACCTACCAATCCACCGTCAATGTCAGGTTGTGATAATAAGTCTTGCGCATTGTTTGCCTTCATTGAACCACCATATATGATACGAACTTGGTCTGCAGTAGCATTGTCATACATACTTGCTATAATATTTCTAATATGCGCACACATAATCTCGACTTGTTCAGGTGTTGCAGTCTTGCCAGTGCCGATTGCCCAAATGGGTTCGTATGATATGATTGTTTTTGCTACCTGTTCGCACGATTTATTTACCAAAGACATTCTCAATTGATACTCAACCCACGATTCATATGCGTTTTTCTCTCTAATCGTAAGACTTTCACCGCAACATAGTATCGGAGTGAGATTGTTAGCAAAACATTGGTCAAGTTGTTCTGATATTACATTGAAGTTGTTGTAAAAACTTGCTTGTCCATTTTCTGTAACCGCTTCAGGTGTTAAACCGAAATATGTTGTTTCTGAGTGATTGATGATAGCATATTTACAACCTACATTCGCAAGCATTGCCGCTGAAACCTGACCTGTGTACGCTCCGCTTGCCGCATTTGATACAAATTGTGAGCATACGCCCAAAGTTGTACCAACTGTATTTGCAACCGCTTTCAAATTGCAAGTTGCAGGTGCTAAAACTGTTTCGGGATTTGTTGTATTAACGCCTGCTGCAAGAATTTGTTGTGCAAGCGTAATGCTTTCATCCCACGTTTTGTTCATTTTCCAGTTACCACATAAAAAACGTTTTCTTGACATAATTGCTTCTTTACTCCATACTATTACACCATCGAATATTATCTTTTCGAGGTTTATTCCATTAAAATTTATTGTTCCAGTTGCTGGGATTTCTGTTCCATCTACTATTAACGACATAGTTATCACACCTCAATTGGTTGTTATTGTAAGTGTCGTGCCAGAAAGCGAGAACGTTGGTATCTTTGGCGGATTCGTCAAGTCGTTGTAATTGCCGCTGAAATTACTTGTACCAGCCCCGATGTTTGAACGAGCCTGTGACTTTTGAGCATCGGTAAGAGTTTGTGCCGTATATTTCACATAATCAGTTGGTATATCGCTTGTTGTAGCTACCTTTGTTCCTTTCCACAATAAATTACCAGAACCTCCACCAATTGCAAGACCAGAAGCATAGTTAGTACCAAGCAAGCTTCCTACAACAAATGTCCCATCTACTTGGTCGGAAGCATAACCGATGTAAGGATTTTTGCTATTAACTGTTCCCCATTTTAAGTTCGCCCCGTCAGAATTAGCAGAGGCGTCCATTTTAATAGTCTTACTCTTGTTTATAGTTCCGCCGTCAAGTGACAAAGCATTGACATCACTTGCTTTTGTAGGAACTGTTATGTCTGCAGTCACGGACGAACTTTGGTTTGCAGTGAAAGTCTGAACAGTTGTGCCGTTCTTTTGTATAGTGAGCGTGCCGTTGTTAGCCGCAGCTGGTATCGTAGGCTTATAAAGCAAGTCATTGTACGAACCCGTCTTTGCAACCTTATGGAGATTTATTGTACCACTACCCACAATGGCTTCACTTGCATTAGCATCTTGAGCCGTAGTATTATTAGTATTTAATTTTTTAATATCCTGATGTGATGTAAGATAGTCGACATTTTCTCCATCTACTACGAAACCATAACCATCAATAGTTACTTTGTTGTAACTTGAAGGCATAAGATTGCCGTATTTTAAGCCAATTGAGACACGATTAGGACTAGCCGCACTGCCCCCCATAATTTCAATATGCTCGCCTGATGTTCCTATTGTTAAGGGTTTAGAGCCATCGAATGTCGCATTGGCTATTGTGAGTCCATTTGCAACTTTATCCGCAGTCCCAGCACTTGTTGCACTATCAGCCGTGTCTGCGTGTTCAGCAGATTTGACTTTTGTCGTGCCGTTCTTGATGTTGGAAATCTCGGTAGCGTTTGCGTTTGCTTTTGTGAGCGCACTGTCAGCATTTGAACCTTGTGCCGCAGTTGCGAACTTACTCGCATCCGTCAAAACTGTTCCAATATCGACAACACCACCTGACGGCGCAATCGTATTACCATTGACTTTGACGCTTGTTGCGAAGTCGCTTATCTTCTTGCCCGAATCCTTAAGCGTTAGCGCAGAAGAATCGTATTGAACCAAGTTTCCGCCAACGAGTCCAGTACGAGTCGCAAGAGGTTGCAATTCGCTCTTTGCAACATCAATATTTCCAGTGCTATCAAGCTTAACGTCGCCTACATAAGCCGTTCCAGTAGAATCGAACACAAGTGCGCCAGAATTCGTACCGTCATATTTTGGCGCAACCAAGCCCGCAGGAGTGGTCAATGTCGTCGTGTTCCCGTGCGCAACTTCAATCAACTTGTCCTTGATTTGCAATGTAGTCGAATCCACTGTCGTTGTCGTGCCGTTAACGGTCAAGTTACCGCCTACGGTAAAGTTGCCAGACACAGAGCCGTTGCCTGTAACGGTTTGGTCGCCTGTGAATGTGTTTGCCGAGTTGGTTTTTGCTATATTTTTGACCTCTCCGCTTTCGCCATTAACACTCACCACATATTTCGTCGAGGTAGGTAGCGCACCAACATCACTTGCTCCAAGTTGAACAGCATCCGTCTTTCCATTGACTGATGTTACTGGTGCACTTTGTAGTGCCGTGTCTGCTTTACCGAGCGATGTCTGTACTGAACTTGCCAAATCGCTTTTAGGAATACCATCAGACGGCTTGGTGTATTTTGCATTTACTTGCGAAGTTGTCGCAAAATTGCTATCATTGGTGAGTTCGGACGTTTTGGTCGGAATTGTAGGCTTGTCATTCAAATCATTATATGAACCAGTTTTTGCTACCGTTGCTAAACCATAGACACTTCCATCCAAAGCGATATAGCCTGTGCTGTTGTAGTAGTAAATTACTCCGTTGGTGTATGAAGCCGTGGTTGCGCCAGTATGCTTATAATAGGTATTTGCAATTGGTGTAAACCCACTCGCCGTGAGGTCTTGACTTATAACTGGGATATTCGGCAAGTCGTTATATGAGGGTACGTTTTGCAATGCCGTGTCTGCTTTCCCCAAAGAGGTTTTTACATCTTCTGACAATTTAACAGTTATATCTTTGCCAGAACTGTAATCATATGCGAAATCGTCTGCGCTAAAATCAAGACTCGCAGCTTCACTGCCGTCATACGTAATAGGAACGACTGTGCCTGCCGATTTGTTATGCGCTTTGTATGTAAACGCATTCTTGACCTTTTTTGCAGTGTCGGCTGAAGTTGCATTATCGACTTTTATGCCTTTGATATGCTCATCAGTCGGAACTTTGTTGTCCACGTACTGCTTCGTAACAGCGTCGAAATTGTCTATTACTGTACCGAAATTTTTCATATTACACCTATATTAAATTGCGAAGATTGGTGCGAGATTCTCATCAAATATTGGTCTAGATAATGATATATTTCCATCCATCGAAGTGCTCAACCACGAGTGGTTGTCTGGACTATTTTTTACTGGTGAACGTTGCCACCACGAGCCAGTATTACTTGAATCAACTATGTATTTTATTCTTAATCTTCTGCTATTAATAGAATCAGAATAATAATCGAAATGACCAAGAGGTGATTCTGTTACTCCAATTGAATGGTATGGTGAAATATATCCTAACTCAATTTCAGCTGGCAAAAATAATATGTTATTGCTTGAAGATGCGACTGTCGTGGTTTTTCCACCTATTCCACTTAAAACTTTAACTTGTGACATAGCTGCAACCATATCATCGGGCAAATCTGCAAGAATTGTTGGCATTATTTCCTTTCTCATTTTGGAATTTTCCCAACCACCGTCATTAGTGTCTGTTGAATTCATTGACCACCCTGTTCTACCATTAAGATTATAACATTCAACGAATTCAAACACAGCTTTAGAACTACCGCTACCGTCTGAATATTCATATCGACCATCTTGCAGGTCTACTAATCTTATTGTATAGGTTTTACCCGATTTAGAAGTTATCGATTTTGTATCGCCAACACTCCAATAATCAGCCGCTTTCCCTGCTAAAACTACTTTACGAATAGTATCCCAAGAATTGTTGTTGAGCACTTTAGATGGAGCGTGTTCAACTCCAGTTATAACTACCTTAAACTTCATATCCGAAGACGGCGCGGAAGCGAACACGAGCTTGACTTTATTTAGTTTGGTATAGACATCAACCATTACTAGTTCGTCCACAGTCTCACCGAAAATCGATTGCCCAATAAGATAAACTGACACGTTCACATCTGCGCCAAACGTGTGTTCGATATCATAATCCGCGTGTTTTCCGTCACCTGTCACGTAATAAACATAGGTTTTTGAATATGCAGATATATCTGGTGCGCCATAAATAACGGAATATGGTATTTTAATATCATCAGTGCTGTTTATGCCAGTCTTAACCTTTGGTTTTATGATTCTTGTCGCCATACCATCTCTCCTTTTTTGGCGTCATTCTGTTGCTTCAAATATAAAACCGCCAATCATAACGTCGCTCGGTATTGCCGCGCCAGCATCTATAAACGCAAACGCTCTATTGCCAGCCTGCACGACACCTTTCTGGTTTACCATAACAGCAGTGTAAGTACCAGCAACAGTTTGTGAGAGGTCTGGTTTCGTATAAACCGTTGAGAGTTCTACATCATAAGAATTGCTTGTCTTAACTGCAGTGAAATCCGTCGGGTCAAAAGAAAGCTCTTTGTTCTCAGAACCATTAAACGAATCTGTTTCTTCAGCTCCTATACTGTTTTGCCCAACAATTTTGAGAGTTCCTTTTGTTTTGTCGGCTGAATAAGAACGTTCTGCAACGTGCACAACGTCTGTTTCGAGCACGATGTTTTGTGGTTCGGTTTTTCCATATTCTAGATATTGAGGGTGCGCGCTTTTGCCAACAAGTTTTACATCTCTTGAAGTCGTGCCAATTTCGTACTTTGCGTTCTCAGTATCTTCTTTGAATATTTGTTCGCCACCAAGAGTGTGAATTTCGTCAAGTCCAATACCGCTTGCGTTTGAGAATTTTATAAACTCGTCGATTTGGTCTCCAGTATTTACAGGAACGAGCGTTTTGTTTGTGCCGTCATACTTAACAAGAGAGCCATCAACAAGCCCAGCACGTGTCGCAAGCGGTTGCAAGTCGCTTTTAGCGACATCTATGTTCCCAGCAGCGTCAAACACAACATCGCCAACCGAAGCAATACCATCTCCGTCGAACACCAATGCGCCAGAGTTTGTTCCGTCGTATTTAGGTGCAACAAGACCAGCGGGAGTCGTGAGTTTTTCCGTGTTGCCGTGCGCCACCTCAATGAGTTTATCTTTAACTTGGAGTGTAGTGCTATCAACCGTTGTAGTAGTGCCACTTACAGTCAAGTTGCCACCAATTGTGAGGTCGCCAGTAATAGCGCCGCCAGCCTTGTCGAGTTTCTTGTTATCTTGCGCATCAACATATGTTTTCGTAGCATAGCCTTTGTCGACCAGCGAGATTTTCATTCCCTTTTCAATGCTTTCGGCGGTGAAGTCGTTTACGTCAAAATCAACCTGAGGGTCTAAGCTTCCGTCGAATGAAACGGTTCTGGTGCCAGCGTTACCGTTGTGGGCTATAATTTCAAGAGCATTTGTTACCTTGCCAGCCTCTTTGACGACAGCATTTTTAAGTTGAGCAATCTTTTTATCGTCGACAATAGAAGTGCCGTCAGCATTTACAACGTCATCAACCTTTCCAGCGACCGAAAGTATTTCATCAAACGCCCCTTGAACATTTGTAGCGGTTAATCCATCAACTTTTTCAAGCGTAACTTGGTCGGCTGAGGTTTCTGGCAACACTTGCTTTGTGTTTTGGTCGTCTATTACCACAAGAACTTTTCTTTTATCTTTGCCTAATATTGTAGCCATTATATGCCCCTTTGCTTATTGTTTTATATAAATGAAATCGCCTGTGACGAGCTTGTCAAAATTTACTGCTGACAATTCGTCGACGCAAACAATTTTTGTGTTCATTTTTTTGAGCGTGTCAAGACCGAGCCTGTAACTGTTTTTGCCGTCGTCAACATACAACAATCCGTTCTTTGTAAAGCCGTCGCTCTCCCTAAAATCGCCAAGCCGAAGCGGAACAAACTGCACGGTCGGTATTAGACGCCCTGAAACGCCCGCCTTTACGCTGTTGGCTTGTGCCTCGACTGACGCTTCAACCGAGGACACACTAGCCGTTATTTTGGCTCTCACGCCGTCGATGTCAGCTGTCAGTGGCATTGTTCAACCTCCGCGTCTGCGTTGTCCCATATTGTCGTCACGTAAGTCCCGTAGTATGTCGTGCAATAATTATACTTGCCAACCGCGAACTTCGCACTAACTTCGTCAGTGAAATTCATTACGACTTCAACGTACTTCTTGCCGCCACCCTCGTACATAGTCAAGTTCTTGAACTCAAACTCGTGAACTAGGTTATTTCTGCGGTCGTAAAATCTGACAACTATATAGTCATCTTCGCCAAGCACGATTGGTTCGCCTGTTTCGCCGTCAATAAGCTCAATTTCAAGAGCGTATGGGAACGTGTTGCCAACGAACCATTTCAGCGTTCTACCATCAAACCTCGGACTTGCTTTTGAATTTATTTGCACTGAATCAGACATCTTGTTCTTCCTCGCCGCCTTGCTCTTGGTCTTTTACCTTGAACCGACCGCTATATTTTGTTTCTCCATCGGCTCGAATCTCAAATTTGTATTCGCCAACCACCATTTGCTCGGTCTCATATGCACTAAACACGATAAGATTGTCATATTCGCTGAACGACCGCGTTATTCCAAGTTCTTTGCACACAAATACAACCATCCCGAAATCAACGTTTGTCGACCACGCAATTCTTGTTTCTTTTCCTCTTGTCAATTCAAAATCATACATATCTATACCTCTTACATAGAATATACCAAGATGATAGAATTGTCAATAGGTTTAATAAAATTGCTCTATTTCATCAATAGTAATGCTTTCAACATAACTTTTACGCGCAACACCTGCACGCTTGTCGTATTTTTCATCAGCTGTATAAGTGATAGTTCCAGTTGACCAGTTCGCATCAATATAGCAATTACAAGTGTGTATGCCGAGCGCATTATATTTAGACACTTCAACTCTATTAAAACCAGCACGTTTTTCTGTTTTTGTATCTCCGTTTATATTAAATTTCACGGTTACAGCAAAACCAGTAGTGTGCGCAGAATAATCCTCTTTGGGCAGTGTTATAGTCCCTGTTTTTGTGCCGTTTGCCGTAAAATCGCCAGTGCTAATTGTGCCAGAACTAATATGACCAGTAAGATAGTGCCAATCTTTTGTTTTTTGTTCTTGCAATTCTAAACTCAAAGTTGGCGAACCATTATATTTGAATGTGCGCCCAGTTACTCTCCAATATCCGTTTTCGCCCTCTATTGTTAAAACGTCATTCGGCTGTATTATCTCGCCATTTTCCCAGTCGTTCAACCCACAAAACAAATCTATTGACGCGGTCGATACACCGCTTTTATAATCATCAATAATATTATATCTAATCGATGTTGCAGTTTCTTCCTCTTGTATCAATTCGTTTGTTTGGACTTGCGTTGGAGTGTTTGCAGAATCAATATTATCACTACTGCAATCGGTTTCCGTGAATGTCAGTTTTGTTCCGCCAGCATATAATTCAATCGTAAAAGAAGAAGCAAGATAGGTGTGGCAAATCTCGTCGTGGACTTCATAATTGGTTGTTGGCTTATATTGGTATTTTTGTCCTGTATATGCTTTTGTTATTGTACACTCTATTGAGTTGTCGCCATTAAGCCAGTACCCAAACTCTGGCGAACTTCCCATATTTATCCATTGTGAAAAATTGGTAACTTTTTCTGCTTCTGGTGCGAGAGGCATTGGAATTTCCCAAGTTTCATCAGTCTCGCTAATTGTTTCATACGTATATTTCTCAGTATTATCATCAAAACCAGTTGCTTTTTGTATTGTATGTCGCCCATAGCAAATGCAATGCACATTATCAATCTTGTTTATATCTATTGTATTTTGTTCAAGTTTTTTTGGTGCTGTTAGTGTAATATTTTTTACATAATATAGTTCATTGAAAGAATCAAGCACCGTATTGATGCCGTCTGTTTGGTCTTCAATGTATCTTGTATAGTCTGTTGCAGAAAACTTTTTGCTGCGAGCAAAAACGCCAGATACATCTTCTTTTGTCACAGCACTATAAGATATAGAAACCCCGTCTATTTTATTCTTCAAGAAAATAGTTTTATTTAGGTTACTTATTTTGTATTTGTTTGGCACTGCAAAAACAACGTCGTCATTGCGCCTTATTGGTTTTGCACAAAAGAACTCCAACTTCCCATTCTCATTAAGTGCGCAAGTAAGCTGCCCTACTGTACAAAACTTTTCAATCGTTTCACGGAACGACGCTTTTGGCAAATATGGGTGTTTAATTACTATTTCGGATAAATGTTCGGCTATGGTTTCTGAATAACCACTAAAGTCATTGTAGAGAATAGTTGGCTTTCTTTCATAATATTTAGATGTTGCATCATTAAGAGACCAGTCGTTTATCCTTAAAGAGTTTATGCTGACAGAAATGCTTTGGTTGGTATTTGCATAACCAAAAAACAGCACAAAATATACAATATTTGTTTTAGGTGTAAAATCAAGCGTTCCAATGTTTATAGTTTTACTTGTCGAGAGATATGCCTGAGTAACATAACCGTAATTCCCAACTGGCGGTTTCCTGTCCCAAATCTGAACAGCTATACCGCTACCGCTAACAGATACAGTATAATCGTTATTTGTTGAAATAGAATAATTTATACTATATTTTTTGTTTTTCTCAACTTTTACGGGAACACCAACAACCAACGGAGCTCCAAGCAAAGAAGATGTTTGCACTGTAATTGAGTTTGAAGCGCCTATTTTTATAAACATGTCAGACCCTTTATAAATCTCCCAGTTTATTACCTTATTCTTAATATAACCAGTATATGAGCCAATTACGTCATCAAGCATTTCATACGCAGTCATCGAATAATCTCTCAAAGGCATACCAGCATAATTTACAGTATCGAGCAAAGAAAGCCTATCGCTAAACTGCAAGTTAAGTTCTCTGTAAATAACGTCATAATCTCCATCGCTTGTTATATGCTCTTGTGCCTGTTTTCCATTGATTATTACCGAAGTCGGCGCATTAGAAACAGGCAACACACCGTTTTCGATGTCTGCCCTAATTCCGCCGTCAACGTCACGAAGTTTCGCGCTTCCAGTGCTTGGAATAACGCCATAATTTATGCCAGCGGGGTCAGTAGAAATCTGCGAAGTGCTTGAAACGTCATCAACCCACTTTCTGTTGTATGTCTTGTCTCCAATTTTAAGTTCAATATTTGCCATTATTCCCACCTCGGGTAGAACGTCATATCGCCCCAAACCGTAACCGCCTGTTTTGCGCCATAGTATGAACTTGTGTTTGGAAACAAGTACCAGCCATAAAATGCGTACCCAGCTTTATTAGTAAAGCCGTTGTCAGTCGGCATAGAACAAGCACCGCCCCATTCAATTTCTTGTGGATTATTATATATTGTGTTGCCGTTTTCGTCTTTCTTTTCAGTTCCGTCTGGATTTAGCTGCGCAAGGTCTTTGATTGTTCCAGTTGCATCCCTACCAAGCTTCCACTCTACCTTGAATTTCTTGCCAATCTTATTTTCTACCATATCTCGGTTAGTCGCAACAAGTGCAATAGAAATGTCGCGTGCGCCGAAATACGACGAGCCAAACGCGTAGAGTTGTTTCAACGACTGACTGGTAAACGCAAATTCTTGGTCTGTTACCCAAGCCGCTGTCTCGCGGTTGAAGTAGGTGACATAGCAAACACGCTCTTTCGACATTTTGCACAACACTTTGTAGTCGGCAATGTTCATATAGGCGTATGATATTTCGACACGAGCCACAAGTCCGTAGTCCACGTCAAGAATATTGGTCAGCACAAAATCCGTGCTTCTTGTGAGGTCAGCACCCCAAACAGGTTCGTCCCACCCCAAGTCGCTGTCTGGTGTAGCACGCCTAAACGGGTAACGCCTGTACCCAGCCGCTGTTATATATATTACGTCAGCCCCGTCATCAGTGCTGATAGGGTTTCTTGTTCTTACGTTTATTGCATTTTTGGTGTCAACTATCGCTCCCATATTACCTCCAATTCAAGCCAGTATTGCGTCTGTTCGCCTCTCCGCGGAATCCAGCACTTGCAGCCACATAGCGACCGACCTTATTGCCATCCAAGTAAACCGCCGCTTCACCAGAGCCGCTTCCAGCCCTCGAAATGTCACCATAAGCCGAAGCCATACCGCTCTTAACGCCTTGTGCAACGCTTTCACGCATAATGTCGCTCATTTGAGTGTCGTTCACAATCGTGCTCGTGCTTCCTTGTCTACCAACCCACTCTGCGCCTTTTTCGCCAGCATAGAACAAGCCACCAGTTTGGAATCCACCATCTGCGTGCTCTTTTGCAGAATCTATAAGTCCTTTAATGCCAGCGATTCCAACGCCAACCGCTGCGGTAATAATAGGCACTGCTATGCCAACAGTGAGTGCGCCTTGATAAGCCATTACAGCCGCCGCCAACGCCGTAAATGCGCCAACGGCAAGAAATACTGCGGAAACAATTTTTTTCGTTTTACCCTCAAATTGGTCGAGAATAGCCATTCCGAGCAAAGCACCAAGAGCAAGAGTGCAAGCACTGATAGCAAGCGTAGAGACATTTATCTCGCTTACCATTTGTTTGATTCGAGGTATTCCCTTTGCTATTTCGCCTTGAATAAGCGAGTTCATCGCGGGATTAAGTTTGCTGCTTATTACAGAACCCAATTTTGTAAACACCCCGAGCAATTTTTCGTGTTCAAGAATAAAGTTTGCAATCTTGAAACCAGACATAACACTCATATATGTTACTATTGCGGGGATAAGCAATTTTGTGTCACTTAAAAATTCAACTATTTTGCCAAGTGCCGTAACAGTTTTCCCTAAGAAGTCTGTAAACTGGTAGAAAGCCTCTGGGTCTTCAATAATTGTTTTGGCAACAATTCCAGCCAAAGCGAGAATAGGACTTTTTAGCGCAAGAACCAACTCTAATACGCCAAACAAACCGTTTTTGAAAGCGTCGACTTCACCCGCAAGAGTTTTTGTTTCTTTTGCCCACTCGGCGAATGTTCCGTTTTCATTTTCTTGAAGCCAAGTGCCATATTTGGGGTACAATATCTTCAATATGTTGTCCGCTATCTTGCGCGAATACATATTTATTGACTTCATACTTTCTTCAAATTTTTCTATATATTCTTTATATTCTTTGTCGAAAAGTTGAGATAGACCAGCAGTCAAGTCTAAACCACCAGAACCACCAGAACCACCAGATAATGTATTAAACTTATCAAAACTTGCAAGAGAACCGTTTACTGCGCTTGTAAGTTTATCATAGTCGTCTACCGCGTCATCAACCCCAGTTGCAATACCGCCATTTAGTTCTTCTGCTTGAGGAATTATCGCGCCCAGAATATCGTTTAGTGCAAGTAAAGCACCATTGATATACCAAATAGCTTTTTGTGCAATTCCAGCCGTCTTGCTTGCTTCCTCAAAACTATCTGTGAGTTTGAATGTGCCAATAAGCAAAGTTCCAACCAAACGCTTTGTGGTTTCCCATTGGTCATTCATAACACGTTGTTGGTTTGCGAATGTGTTTATTGTTTTTGCCATATCGCCCCAAGCGTCTTTTGACTGGCGAATGAGCAATATTGTACGAGCAAGTTGTTTGTTCGCTTGTGTTAGGCTCGAACTTGAACCGCCACCTATTTCTTTGAGAAGCGCGTCAATACTGCTTTCGGTGATATCAAAGCCGTATTTTCGCACTGGCTTAACTTGACCAGCAATACCACTTGCCAAGTCGCTTGCCGCTGTTTTCATATCGACATTGCGCAACGAGGAAATATCAAGTGCCAAGTAGGTCAACGCCTGCGCCATTTGCGTGCCTGTTTCTGAAGCCTGCCCCATAGCATTAGCCATCTGCTTAAATGTGGAGACATATTGCGCGAGAGCGTTTGCGTCAAGTCCAAAATTGTTTGAAGCAGTCTTTACGAAATCTTTTGCTTCATCAGCAGTATCTGCGAAAACTACTTCCAATAAGTTTAAGTTTTCAACCCAACTCGAAGATGCTTCTGTAAATCTCAAAACTTGATTCCAGACACGAGAAAGAATATAAACTTGAGAAACGAGTCTAAACAAGTCTATTTGTTTTATTCTGTCGCTAATTGACTTAAGTTTGTTCGGAATTTTGTCTAAATCTAACTTTTTTGTGCTTTTGGCAATGAGTTCTTGTTGTTCCGCAGTAAGCCCAAGTTCTTTATTAAGCTGTTTTAGGTGCGCATTGTCATTTGCTTGTGCGGTGTTAAGAAGTGAATTTTTGTATGAATTTTCCGCCTGTTGTAGGCTTAATGTAACGTCTTTTTGAGCAAGCCTTGCCATTTTGAGCCGCTCTGACGCCGCAACAAGTCTTTTTGTCGCTTGTTCATCAACAATTTCGCCTTTTCTTGTTTTTCTGTAAACAGTAGTTCCGTCAACGCGAACATTTTTCCTTGCGTTGCCCGCTTTTGTCAATGCAACTGAGTTCCTAACACTTGCAAGGTTTTGTCTGGCAACTTTTATTTGGCTTTGAGTACGCTTGTACGCATTTTGTGCCTTTGTAATAGCCTCATATGCTTTTTGTTGACGCTCTAATGCCTTTGCAACCTTTTCATTATCTTTATAAAGGTATTGAGCCATTGACTGACTCGCTGCAATAAGGGCTTTGATATTCTTTTTTGTTTGGCTAATTCCACGCTCTGTTTGCGTGTCAACTTTTTCAATGTCCGCTACGGCTTTTTTCAACCCAGACGAATCGTATTTGTATGATATATCTATCTTAATACCATTGTTCTTGTTGTCTTTATCTGCCATTGCGTTATTCCTTAAATTTATTATTCACAGCCCGTGCCATTCGCATAAACTTGCCCATAAGCGGGTGCGGACTGTCTATTTCAGTTTTAGCAGTTTCTTGTTGTTTTGTCAAGACATTTGGTTTGTCGGGGAAGATTTTTTTACTCGAACCTTTCTTGCCCCAAACCTCGGACATAACTTGTCGGTAAGCCAACAGATTGTATTGCCCGAACAGCCAAGCCTTGATATCGTCATCGTCGTGCTGTATCTTTATTTTATCGACAAAAGCGTCTTGATATACGAAATAGTCTTGTGGGTCACCGAACCAAAATTCGGCACTTGACATTCCATAGGTGAGAGCACACTTGAACATATTGTCGAAAAACTCAACTACGTCAAGCACGCTCTCATCTTCTGGTTCGCCGTTTATTTCAGACTCATCTTGACTTTCGCTTTCTTTTCGCTTCTGTCGGCGGTAAAACCCAGCATTGCGAATTGGAAAATCGCGTAATTAAACTCGTCGTCAACCTCATTGTCTACAATGTACTTGTAGAACGCGTCAAGGTCAACTTTTTCTCCAGCGAGTTCAAGCATTTTGGGGAGTACATATGCAACATATTTCGGAGTTACTTCCTCTATTATGTCGTTTGCCTCCAATAAGTCTGTGAACGCAGAAATATCTTCAAGTGCGTCAACGTTCCCGCTATACTTGCTGTTGTGTGCAACAACTTTCCAAAGGCTGGGGAATTGTTTGAACCCGTCCAAGACGATTTGCCTGTTGATTGCTACGTCGAAGTCGTACTCTCCGACCGAGCAGTGTTTAGTGTTTTTTCTCAAAGTTTCCATATATTCCTCCTAACAGTTGTTTGAGATTCTTTTGTTATGCAGCGGGCTTCTCGTATGTAATCGGTGTCGAGGGTGAAATACTTATTGTGCAAGAAACAACCTCGTCAACGCCGCCACCATTGACCCAAATTGAAAGTTGACCTTTCCACGAAGCACGGAGAAGAACCTCGCTGTTGCCTTTTTCGGACGGTAGACCAGTCTCGCCTGCTGCGCCAGTTCCATATGGGTCTTTTACGAAGTCAATAGCGAACTCGTGAGAATCGCTCGTTGAGTCGTAATTCTTTTTGATATACAAGAACGAACCCTTTGTTGAATCACTACCAAAGTAAAGGTTAGTAGTAAACGTAAGAGCGTCCATAGATTGAATGCCCTCGATGTAGGTGTGCGCCTTGTCGCCGAGAGTCGTGGTTTGCAACATTTCTGGCTCTCCACCGAGGTCGGGGAAATCAGTAATGGGGCAAAGAATTTCATACTTTGAAGTAGAGCTGCTTGAATCTGTCACTTTTACTTTCAAATAAGTGCCGTATGTTGATTTTACAGAAACAGTATCTGCCATTGTAATCTCCTTTATCTATAAAAGATTTTGTTTTTATTATCAAAAATTGTGTAGCCCTCGATTCTGCGTCTATAAATGCTTTCGTCTGGGCTTTCCAACTGTTGGTTCATAGTTATGTGCGGGTTCATTGCTTGTTTAAGCGCGGTCATAAGTTGCTTGTTAATTGCGAGCCCTATTTCACGCTTCGTTTTTTTGCCCGCTTCTTGGTTATAACACTCGACCTCAAATTCGACGTCAGTGTATTGCTCGTCGCCAGAGTTATCGTAAGTGCCATCTGCTTGTGTGCAATCAGATACTCCAACGTAGACAACGGGGAATGAAGTTTGCTCACCAAAATTCTCGTCGACAATTTTCATATTCTTGCCGCCAAAAAGAGTGCGCCATTCGGGGCTTTTGAACGCATTTTTTACAACGCTTTTCAAATAGTCTATTACTTCTTGCTCGTCGAATACTATCATTTCTTGTATCTGTATATTGCTGTATTTATGTTTCGGCTAAAATACTTATTCCAGTTTCTTCGGATAAATATTCTTGCTCTACGCATATAGTGTGCTGGTTTACTCCAGTTTGTTACGCCAATCCAACCTTTTTTCGGGCTGAAATACTTGTATGGCGGGATTCTGCTTCCACTCACACGGCTTCGGCTGTCAAGTTCTCGAATTGGTGACGGGTCGGCTGGTGTTGTCGGGTAACGCCAAGTTCTTCTTGCCCCATATGTACCTGCCCCATATTCTGCGAAGTACATATTTTCGGAAACTGTTTTTGTCGTGTTCCTTACTGGCGCGGCTACCTCGTACCCATTTGGTATCTTGCGAAGTCCAATCTCATCAACGAGGTTAAGACCATATCTTTGCGTGAACCCAACAGTATTAGCAACGAGTGCCAGTTGGAATTGTGCTTCCGTTACGGCTTCTTGACCGAGTTGCTGAATCGAGTTGTCGGCAGCTTCAACAATGTCTTGGTCGAGTCTTTGTAGCGACTTCACGACTTTTGTTGTGCCTTTGACAAATTTGTTGCTCATTTCAGTTCTACCGTGTATTCAATGTTACCGTTCACTTCTTCTTTGTCTACAAGCTTCATTAAAAACTCGGTGTCGTTCGTATCTTCGGGTTCATCATACCAAAGTTTTGTGTCGAAGTCAATAGGCAAATACATATTTATTGGGACGATGAATTTTAGATTTTCTAGGTCATCGACCGCCATAAATCTCAAAACTTCACCATTGTGTTCGTAGTAAAATTCCGATTTGTTCGTCGCAGTGCTTCTACAAGAAAACTGAAGTTGTCCGTTTCTGCGTTCTGGCGATGAAATAATCTCATAGTCTGGCTTGTCGTCGCTCGTTCTTGGAGTCATTTTGAGCCAAACTCTTGTGTATTCATCAATTAACGATGTGTTCTCGTCTGCGTTCACTATAAACTGAACGTCGTATGATGTTTCAGTGCCCATTCGGCTGTCAAAAGCAGTGCCAGACTTATCGGCAACAAACGCGCTAACGCTTTTTACCTCACCAAACACTTCTTGGTTCTTGGAGTTAATTCCGAGCCTGTAAGCGTAGTAGATGGTGGAACAGTCTTTTAATGCCAATCTTCTTGCCATATTAGTCGGGGTACTTGGTTCTGTCGGCGGGGTAAACATACCCAGTCGGTTTTATATATTGCGGGAAGTTCGCTACAATGAAGCTCGCAATAACGTCTGTGTTGTCGAATGAGTCAGAAACGCTCAACGAACTGCGGGAGGTTGAACCCTCTGTGCCGATGTTGTTATAGAGCATTGCAACGCACCTAACCAGTTTTTTGTCCCAGACCGTGTTGTATGAGTCGGCGTTGGTATATTGCATAATGCTTTGGAACGCGTCATCAATGAGGTCTTCGAGCAAAAACTCATTATCGTCGCCTGCAAGTTCTGGAACGCGCCTTATAGTCATTTCTTTAATATTATCAAGCCAACTCATTTTTTACAGTCTGTTTTTTGCCTTTCTTAGGCGTGTGTTGTATATCATTCTCCCCGTTTGGTTTTTTCACCCGTTCTGGCGCAGGAGTTTCTACGCCAGTCGGGGTTAAGTCGACAACTGCGGGAGCGATGTGTTGCCACTCGTTGTCCGAAATGTCAACTGTTCGCACCGCTCCCCGTCGGAGGAATATGCCGTTGGAGAGTACGACATCGTTTTTTGGTTTGACCACTCTAATCATTACGCTTCAGCCGTGAGGTTCGCAATGAACATCTTGTTGATTGCAATCGGCGCGGGCAAATACATACCAGTTGCTTTCGTCCACGTGACTGCGGGGTCGTCTTGTGCCCACATAGTGAGCGTGCAGAGCGAAGATTCTTTGATGTTGTGACCAACTTTGTCGCGGAGTTGGATTTCCTCGGGCGTTACGCCGAAGAAGCCTCTGCCAAGAGAACCTTTCGTCGAGAGGAAGCAAATTGCCTTTTCGTCGAAGAAACGTTTGGTCGTTGCGTCGTTGACGTTGACTTTGTACACATCGTCGTTCACAACGAACTCAATGCCGTAGTAGTCGTTAATCCACGCAAGCAATGAAGTTTGTGTAAGCGGAGCGGTCTTGTCTTTCCAGAACGACTTGATTTCGGTGTTAGCGAGCATATAGCCGATAACAGTCGAAGAAGTAATTGCTCTGACAATCTTGAAGCCTTTTGCTTGGGCTTTCTTTTGAACGCTGTTGAGGTCTGCGAGGATGCCGTGTGCGGGTTTTTCCCAGCCAGAGAACGTAAGTTTGTTGTCTGCCTTGAAGCCGTAGTCGACGGTGTATTTCGCATTGTTTTCTTCAACCGTGATTTTACCAGTTGAGAGAAGTTCCATATTGGCGACTTCTGTTCTGGTGATAACGCGGGAGAGGAGGTTTGCTGCGTCGTTGAAAATGTAACGCACAACTCCGTCTTGGTTGCCACCGTTGCGGAGGAAGTAGGCGACTCTTTCGGAAACGGGAAGTTTCTCTTTGATGAGAAGTTTCTCGAGTTCGACTTTTTGGAAGTTCGGGCGTTCGCCAATTCTTGCCTCGGTGTCAAGAGCGTGTACTTGCGCCATCACGGGGAGTTCGCCGCCCTCAACGAGTTGCTCGTAAGAAATTTTCGGGTTTTCGGTCTTTACAGGAGTAAAGAGTTTTTGTCCCATATAATTTCTGTTGTAAGAATAACTTTCGGTAAATTCCGCGAGTTCTTGCGGTTTAATGAGACTCAATACGTCCATACATTACACCTCCACCGTACCAAATTCGGGTCTAACTACTGCGCCCTCTGCGATTGCGTAGAGACCTTGTTTTGCAAATGCTTCTGCTTGCGATGCCGCGCTTGCGGGGAGCTTTGCGTCGATATAGCTGCCGCGAACCATAAGACTGCCGATTCTATCACCGTCCGTGATGTCCACGTCGTTGAAAAGAAGTCCAGGATACGGAGCTGCGAAGATTGAACCAGCTTTGACAATCTTTCTGCCATTTTCTGTAACAGCACCATTCGCGGAAGCGGGAACGGTAATGGTCTTGAGAACCAAACCTACTTCACTGCCGAGAAAATTGGGTCTGTTGAGAACGTAATTTTCCATATTGGTATGCTCCTATATTAGTATTTTTTGTTTTATATTTTGACGTCAGTTGAATCGCCTTTCAAATCGACATATCCACCTGCTGTCGGTTGTGTTGAAAACTCTTTTGCCAGTTTACTTGCGACACTTTCTCCGCCGCTACCGTCGCCATCTTTCGGTCTGCTTCCCGAGGTTTGGAATTCTTCTGTAAGTTTTTTCTTGTACTCCTCGTTTGCGGTTTTTCTCGCTTCTGCAAACTTTTGTGCGGTTTCGATATTCTTGTCTGAATCGTCGCCTATGAGTGTCGTGAGGTATTCGATTTCCGCATCAGAAATGCCAGCGTCTTTGTAAATAGTGGTAATTCTCTGCTTGTCGAAATCTCTCTTTTGCTGTGCGAACGCTTCCATATCCTTTTTCAGCTTTTCTTCTGCCGTGAGTTTTGCTTCTTCCTCAAGTTTTGCTTTGAGTTCTTTTTCAATCTCGACACGAAGTTTTTGTTCTGCGTTCTTACGAGCAGTGTCGCTTGCTTGGGTTCTTTCTCTGTCGAGTGCGGAAATAAATGCCGCGTCATCGTACTCAAAAGTTCCGTCACTGTTTTGCTTGATAAAATCTTTAAGGTTCATTGTCTCTCCTCCAACAAAGTCCAATTAGTTTTGTCCGTCGTTTTTGTCGCCGTCCGAGCCATTGTCCTGTGTTGTACTTGATGTATTTGTATTTTGATTTTTACCTAAATATTCGTCGATTTCTTCTTTCGACTTAATGTTGTTTTCGTGAACTTCTGCTGGGTCTGTAACAGCGTTTGATGCAATAAGCGAATCCAAGTCGTTCATACCAGCATTCTTAAACGTTGCATATGCCGTGCTTGCCGACAACGGGTCGTCGCTCAACGAACGCACGAACTTGTTGCGAATATCAAACGGTGTCAAGTTACTCAACTTATCTTTACCGCTTGTTAGGTTATGCGAGTATGAAATGCAAATACCAACGAACTCGGTTTCTGCCTTGTCCATTTTTGGTATAATCATTCCTGCATTGTTTTCGAGGTCACGGAATCCGTTTCTATAAACTACAGCTTTACCAGTGTCGTGCCCACCACCGCTTCTCTCTGCTCTGCTCGGTATGCCAGCAGTCGTTTCAATAAGTTGGTCAATGTAATCGCAAAGGACTTGAACGCCAGTCTGGTCGAGCGGGTTCTTCAAAATGTCTACTTTGGGCGGGTTTTTCGCGTCTTTTTGTGTCAACGCAAACACTCGGTCGCTTATCGCTGTCTTTTTATCTTCTTCGTTCTCAAAGTCGCAGTTAATGAGCAACAAAACATAGTCGACTATTTGTTGAACATCATCAAGTCGGTTGCTTACAAGTTGGTTTTTGAACGTGAACAAGTCTTTACAAATTTCCCAGTCGCCCTTGCGGAACGCATTTCTTTCGACTTCAACAAGTGGGATTCTGCCGATTGTGTTTGGTTCTGCGTCATATACCCTGCCGTTAATCTCGACTGGCAACAACTTAAAGCCAGTTTGGCTCATTGAATCTTCAACCAGTCTATACTTATAGTATTTAGTCCAAACAGTGTATTCTTTACCATCAAATTGGTTATCTTTATCGTAATGATTGCCTATTATTACGCCAAGTACTTTTTCGCCTATAATAGAAGTGTTGTAGACGCAAAATGCGGACTGCGGGTTGATAAACTTGTTGTTGATTACGAACGGAACGCCGCTGTATTCCAACTCCTCTTTATTTGCGGGAAGTGAAAGTTTATAACCGAGTCCACACACACTGGAAGAAAGCGTAGCCATAATGGTTGAGTCGTGGTTGCCTCTAAAATCGAGGAACTCGCTCAATATTTCCACTTCTTTTTGTTTGTTGCTTTCCTTATCTGTTTGTCTTGAAACGTACTTAATTGGCTCGCCAAAGCAATACGAGTTAATGGTTCTTGTGACAGCCCAAGCGTCGTCAACAGTCAGTTTGTTGCTGATGTCGTTGCGTTGCTTTTTGTCTTTCGACCAATAAGATGAGTCGTTGAAGAAAATTCTAAACAATTCGTCTTCTTCTTGCACGTTTTTTTGGTGCACTGGAAGCACGTCATTGAGAATCTGCATAACCGTTAGCGCGTCGACAGCGGCATTGCCCGTCAACTCTCGGTTCGTGCATATGATTTTTCTACCACAATACTTTGTATCCAACGCCAAAATTCAACCTCGCTTGGTTCTTGTCTTAAAAATAGCACCTTTTTTTTATGTTGTCAACACCTATTTTAGATTTTTTTGATAATCTGCCAAAATGTCTTCGAGTTTCATATCTGAACCAATTATATTGATGTTTGTTTGGCTTCCGTCATCCTCTTTCATTCCGAGAACCGCTTTGCCTAAAAATGCGCCAGCACGAGAGTCGTATTCACCAGTCAACATCCCCTGAACAAGTATCGATTTGAACCAATCTTGGATTTGTCTTGCGACTTCGCCTTTATCATTGTTTTCGTATGTCCAGTTGTTAAATGTCTGGGTTGATACGCTTAACATCTTGCACAACGAATAGATTGTCGGTTGAAATCTTGTGCTTTCGCTCAACATCAATGTGATTTGGCGCAGCGTATCCATTGCTCCCATTAAATCTTCCGCGCTAACAGATGTACTGCCACCCTTTCTCTCGACAAAATATTGCATTGGCTTTATGATTTTCCCCTCAATGAAATTTGATTTGTTGCAACGCAAGTCATCAAAGTCTATTTCAGAGATTTCGCGCCTGATTTTGTCCAGATATTCTTTTTTGCAGGTCTCGAAGTCGTTGTAGACCATTTCTCGGTTTTTTCTCGGCACTAATTGCGAGTCAAGTTTTGGTTTTCTTGCCATTTTTCACCTCAAAAAGGAAGTTGTTTGTATGTCTTAAGTATATTTTTCGAGTTGACATTGAAAATGAAGTTCTCTGCCACACCACAAATTGAGTCTGGTGCGTCGTCGTGCAAATTCTTAGACACGTCAGCCGAGTATTGTGTCATATTGTTCATAAAAATGCCCATTTGGGTTCTTCCAGCGAACCTGCGCTTTGACGGGAACACAATGTTTTCCTTAACCGTGCCAGCCATAAGCGCGATTCTTTGGGCTTTGTTGACAGTGTTATACTTGGTAATAACTTCACACCAACGAATGTCAAGTGCTTTGAGTCTCATCTTAATTACTTCTGCCAAACTTCCATCTACGTTTTCTTCTATAATCAATTTAACAATCTTGTTTTTGATAATCTTATTGATAATATCTCCGTACAAGTCGATTGACGCTTTTTGCACAAAAATGCAGTCCGTTAAGTAGAAAAGCTCGTCTTTCTTGTTCTGTCGCAGTATTGGCATTGAGAAAAAGTCTTTTGCGCTTCGCCTTGTAGGGTCGATGTACGCTATTGACTGTTCGTTGAGGTCTTCTGTTGGTAATTCGTCGTATGTTTTTAAGAAGTCGTAGTCAAAAATGAGTCCCTCGGCTGGAATTGGCTTTTGCCTCCAAATACACGCATAACTGTATGGGTCGAGACCATTTCGTTTTTGCACTAACGCTTCGGTGCTAATAAACTCTGGGTATGCGCTTTCGCCAAACTCGTTCTCGCAGTCATTGATTATAACTATTGTTTTGTTGTCCGCACTAATATATGTATTCTTGAAGCGTGGGTCTGGGCGTGCGCCATTCATTGCCAGCCCGATTTCTTGGGCAAACACGTCGTTCGGATTGAACATTGTACCAGTGAGCAAAATAAGTTGGTCGTCTTGTTCTTCAAAACGGTCTGAAAAGTCACCCCTAAACAACTGAACAATGTCGTTATGCAGTTTAGAGTTAGTTGCTTCTTGTTGACCACGAGATGGGTCGTCCATAGCAGCTACACAACAACGCACAGAGTTAATTGCAGAGTCTCTTGTCTTAAAAACAGTAGCCGTAGGGGTGTACTTGACACCATTTAGAATCCATTCCTCGTCTGATGACTTGCTAAAAGGTCTATACATTCCTTTGATTATCATTTTTCGATTCTCTGGATATATATCAATGATTCTCTTGTTCTCAATTAGGTTCTTCGTTTGTGCTGATTGTGCAAAGATGTTCCCTTGTTCGTTGCCAACGCGCAGGAATCCGCCTTTCTCATAGATAATCCACGCTAATTCCGAGTACATCTCGTTCATTGTGTTGACAAGATATGATTTTCCGCTCGATGGAAACGTGGAAAACACTATTTTTGAGGGAGTGAACTGGTAATTTTGGTCGGAAGACGGCATTTTTAGCCCAAAACGACCGAGCAAACCTTGATTGAACCACCAAATTGCAGATTCGAGTATGCGTTTGCGACTAGGGTATGCTTTTTTGGTCTTGTCGCGCTCCAAATATTGTATGTTGTACTCAATAAAGTAGCGAGCAGCTATTGCCATTTGTTCCCAGCGCAGCACGTCGTATATATATGCCAAGTGGCTGTACCGTTTTACCGAACCGTCTTGTTGACGTTGTTCCGTGTTCTCGTCTTGCAAACCGCACCACTCTTTAACCCACGCAGAAGTCGCAAAATACTTGTAACAGTATTCGAGCATTTCCTCTATTTTTCGCATTGTGTGCGTATAAGCATAGCAACTCGCCCGAAAATCGTTTAACTTGTACATTAAATTGACGAGCCTACACTCTGTCACCAAAGCATTAAACTCGTCTTTTAGTGAATACTTCGCAAAGCTGTACGTCCGCAATGGGTTCTTCCCCGCAACCTTTTTGAAGTTATATTCTATTTCCTTGAGGTCGTCTCCCTCGTACTTGTGCTTGTCGTGCATATGCAATGTGTATCGTCATTTTCAAGAAAACTTAAATCTATGCCGTGGTAGTTGCTCATCGCCTTGACCATACTTGGCGACACTCGCCCATTTTCAAGCCGACACATAAAAGCGTGGTAGTTCGCCCCAATAAGCGCGCAATACTCTTTCCACGTTTTGCAACCAGCGGACTCCCGCAACTTGTCAACCCAGTCTACTCTTTCTGTCGACATCTTGCAAAAACAGTATGTGATTCACGCCCAACGCGCGGCAAAACCGCTTAATGTCGTTGTATGTCCACTCCGCGTCATCTTTGTGATTCAAGTAAAAGTTCATATTTTGTTTTGTAGATAATCCGAGTTCTCGCGCCAAGCTCTCGTAGGTGTAGTGGCTTCTCTTGACTTCTTCTTTAAGCGCAGCCGAAATATACTTACTCATCGTCGCCGCCCTCCCCGCAGTAATTCATCACATAATACTTGCAAACGTCAGCGTGGGCGCATTCGACTTCATATACCAAGTTCGTCGCTTGCCCGTTGATTATGTCGCCGTACCTGTTGAGTTCAAGTTCCTTGTACGGGCACTGTTTGCAACGTTCGCTCATTTCAATCTTAAAATTTCCAGTTCTCATTGTCGTTTTTCCTCCGACTTAGTTTTTTTGTTGGCACGCAGGCAAGGACTCGAACCTCGACAAACGGTTTTGGAGACCGTCGTACTTCCATTATACTACCAGCGTATACAAGGAGGAGTGCCGCCGCCAGCGAGGTGTTCTGGCTTTTGTGTATTTGTTGGCTCGGCAGGGAGAAAATGTTGAAAACCCATAAGCCAAGCGGCACGTTTTTAGTTTTTGTCTTTGAAAGCTCGTATAGAATAGTCGTCTTCCGTTATTTCTTTCCGCTTGTTCAGGCGGTTTATTGTTTCTATGTGCCCGCACTCGGGACACTCCACATACTCAATCTTAGATTCAGCAGTGCTCGGTATAAACAACGAGAACAAGTCGTCTCGCAAGTCATACTGCTGAATGTCGCGCTCGTCAAACTCGAACACGCACCTGCACTTACCGCACGTCACCACTCTGTTGTCTTTGCCACTCGTTATTACTTTCACAGCCTTTCGCCTCCTCATTTTCGCTTCAAGTTTACCACTTGTTTTTCGCCTTGTCAACACCTTTTTTTACGCCAGAGGGCGAATTTCTTCGCCACCACCAGTTTTGCTAATAAAAAAGTAGGTTGTTACCCTACTCTCCGTCGTAATTACTTGCTTTTACGCTTACTCTTACTTTTGTGATTTTTTGCGCTTGGTGTTTAATATTTGCGCTTTTGTTTTCGCTGAAATTGCACAAAACGCTTCTTCGCGTTCTTTCGGGTTCAAAAACTTTACGTATTTCCCGCAATAACTGCAATATGCACCAACATTGAACGTGTGTTTGTATATGTCCAAGTCTCGACACCCACAACGCGGGCATTCTTTACCAACAAGCCTAATTTTTGCTCCAACCAACGTCTTTTTATCTTCTTTCACTCTTTTACCTCTTGCTGAACAAGTTATATACGCATACTCTCTATATCTTGTCCCTTTTTAAGAACACGCAACGGAAATAAGTAGAAATCCCCCTACGAGAGGGGGAGAACCACTACTTCCTTGCGCAAAATTTTCAACTTCTTTCTTGCTTTCGCCTTGTCCCATTTTGAAGTTTCCGCTTTTCGCAAACCCACTGTGTAGCCCTGACATTTCAGCCAGTAAGTCCACTTGCCACTTCGTCCACAAGTATCGGACTCAATCCTCATTCCGAAGACCTACAATTCCAACCCGCCGCATTTTTTATAGTGGTATATTAGCGTCTGTTCTCCACTTGACGTCAGTAGAACCAGTGGGTACTCTACCAAACGGGCGTCATTCTCGCATTTCGGTTCGCCAAACCAACAGTTGTTAGGGAGTTGTATGCTTGCTCCCGCATATAAAGAAAGAGCATTGCTCCCCACCGAATACATAAGCAACGCTCTCAATATACATAGTATTTACAATACATAGTACCAGGTTTATGTTGACTCCGAGTTCGTGGGGCAGACTCTTTCGTCTTTTTCTACACCCAGTATACACCCAGTTTGACCCAATGTCAAGCGTTTTTTGCAAAAAA
>OMBD01000019.1_pt1 | contig 59761 bp, 46 predicted proteins | sample 1644811 | NCBI WGS metagenome assembly OMBD01 (sample SAMEA103958128, study PRJEB25191) | human gut metagenome | reverse complement strand
ATTCTCGTTCACCCCCCAACTTCAGGTACTTGCAGTTGCCGGAAGTATGATACCATTGGCCTTGGGGCTAATGTTTATCGGTGGTGCCGGTAAAAGTGCGATGTTTCCATTGCACATCTGGTTACCGGATGCTATGGAAGGTCCTACTCCTGTCAGTGCATTAATCCATGCTGCTACCATGGTAGTAGCCGGTGTATATCTGGTAGCCCGTATGTTCCCGTTGTTTGTAGGATATGCGCCCGAAGTGCTGCACTGGATAGCTTATATCGGTGCGTTCACTGCATTCTACGCCGCTAGTGTGGCGTGTGCACAAAGCGATATCAAACGTGTGCTCGCCTTCTCCACTATATCTCAAATTGGATTTATGATTGTTGCATTAGGCGTTTGTACTTCCATGAACCCTCATGAAGGAGGACTAGGCTACATGGCATCCATGTTCCACCTGTTCACACATGCCATGTTCAAGGCATTGCTGTTCTTAGGAGCCGGATGTATCATTCATGCCGTACACAGTAACGAGATGAGCGCCATGGGAGGACTTCATAAATTCATGCCCGTCACCCACTGGACATTCCTGATTGCTTGTCTGGCTATCTCGGGTATTTGGCCATTCTCAGGTTTTTTCTCTAAAGACGAAATTCTGACTGCCTGCTTCCAATTCAGTCCTGTTATGGGATGGATAATGACAGGCATTGCCGCCATGACAGCATTTTATATGTTCCGCCTTTATTATTGTATTTTCTGGAATGGAGAATGGAAAGGACACTCCCACGAATCCGGACCTGATGCACATACTCCGCATGAGGCTCCACGTACCATGACATTCCCGCTGATGTTTTTAGCCGCTATCACCTGTATTGCCGGATTCATACCTTTCGGCAATCTGATCAGTAGTAACGGAGAAGCCTATACCATTCATCTGGATATGCAGATAGCTGCTACAAGTATCATTATTGCTATAGCATCCATCGCTTTAGCTACATGGATGTATGCAGGTAAGAAACAACCCGTAGCCAACTATCTGGCACACACATTCCCACGTTTGCACACAGCCGCTTACCATCGTTTTTATATGGATGAGATATGGTTATTCGTAACCAAGAAAATCATCTTCCGGTGCATTAGTACTCCGATAGCTTGGTGGGACCGGCACGTTATCGATCAATTCTTTAACTTCACTGCGTGGAGTACTCATGCTACCGCCGATGAAATACGTGACATGCAAAGTGGAAACGTACAGCAGTACAGTATTTGGTTCCTTGCAGGTGCATTGATATTGACGCTGATACTATTAATTTAATGAATAATAAAAAATCCGCCGCATGGCCATTTTTTAATTTTTAATTTAAAAAGATGAACATACTAAGTTTTTTCATTATAGTTCCCTTGTTGATGCTCGCGAGCCTTTGGGCTTCGCGCAGCGTCAATCAAGTTCGCGGAGTGATGGTTGTCGGATCTTCCATATTATTGGCATTATCCGTTTACCTCACCATTGATTATATCGAACTACGCCAAGCCGGTGCTACAGGAGAGATGCTGTTCACAGCCAGCACAGTTTGGTATGCACCGCTCCATATATGCTACTCAGTAGGAGTAGACGGTATATCAGTAGCAATGTTGCTGCTTAGTTCCATTATTGTATTCACCGGTACTTTTGCATCGTGGAAGTTACAACCATTGACAAAAGAATATTTCATGTGGTTCACTCTATTGAGTGTAGGGGTATTCGGATTCTTCGTTTCAACAGACCTGTTCACCATGTTCATGTTTTATGAAGTAGCCTTAATTCCAATGTATCTGCTCATCGGTGTATGGGGAAGCGGACGTAAAGAATACGCCGCCATGAAACTTACATTAATGTTAATGGGTGGTTCTGCATTTCTACTGATCGGAATTCTCGGTATTTTTTATGGTGCAGGCGGTGAAACTATGAACTTGCTGGAAATCGCCAAACTGCATATACCTCATGAAATGCAACGCATCTTCTTCCCGCTTATCTTCTTGGGGTTCGGAGTCTTAGGAGCTTTGTTCCCTTTCCATACATGGAGTCCCGATGGTCATGCTTCTGCACCGACTGCTGTTTCTATGCTTCACGCTGGAGTATTGATGAAACTAGGAGGTTACGGATGCTTCCGTGTTGCTATGTACCTGATGCCTGAAGGTGCAGCCATGTGGGGAGATGTATTCCTGATATTGACCACTATTTCTGTAGTTTACGGTGCATTCAGTGCTGTGGTACAAACCGACTTAAAATATATCAATGCCTATTCCTCCGTATCCCACTGCGGATTAGTGCTCTTTGCCCTGCTGATGATGACACGCACCAGTTGTACGGGTGCTATTCTCCAAATGTTGAGTCACGGATTAATGACCGCTTTGTTCTTCGCCCTTATTGGTATGATATACGGACGTACCCACACCCGTGATGTCCGATTAATGGGAGGTTTGATGAAGATTATGCCTTTTCTGGCTGTAGGTTATGTTATTGCCGGTCTTGCTAACTTGGGACTTCCGGGACTAAGTGGTTTTGTTGCTGAAATGACGGTCTTTGTAGGTTCTTTCCAAAATGATGATACATTCCATCGCGTATGTACCCTAGTGGCAACAACAAGTATCGCCATTACCGCAGTCTATATCCTGCGTGTAGTAGGTAAAATTCTTTATGGCAAAGTTTTGAATCCCGAACATCTGAAACTCACAGACGCAACCTGGGATGAACGAGTAGCCGTTATCTGCCTCATCGCCTGTGTAGCAGGTTTAGGAATGGCTCCATTCTGGATAAGCGATCTGATCAGTAACAGTGTAGAACCAATCATAAGTCAATTATTAAATTAAAATTTGAGAATTAAAAATTAAAAAATAGCAATGATGGACATAACAGCAATACTCCATATGCATGCCGAACTGAGTCTGACAGCCGTTTTTATTCTGATGTTTCTGTTAGATTTATTTTTACCGGCTCCACAACGTCACTGGTTACGCCCCATGGCATGTATCCTGCTGACCATTCAACTCTTAGCAAACCTATGGCCGGAAGAGGTGACTTTATTTGGCGGCATGTATCACTCAACCCCTATGGCGTCTGTTCTGAAAAGCATCCTGACCATAGGTACCATACTGGTGTTTCTGCAAGCAGACACTTGGCTAAAACGTGAAGACACCCGTCATAAACAAGGCGAATTCTACATCCTTACCCTCAGTACCTTGCTGGGTATGTATTTCATGGTAAGCGCAGGGCACTTCCTGCTATTCTTCCTTGGATTGGAATTGGCAACCGTTCCTATGGCTTGTCTCGTAGCTTTCGATAAATATAAAGGGCATAGTGCCGAAGCCGGAGCTAAATTCATTCTTTCGGCTTTATTCTCCAGCGGTATTTTCCTCTATGGTATTTCCATGATTTATGGGACAACAGGTACTTTATATTTTGAAGATATCCCTGCCGAACTGACAGGAACTCCATTACAAGTTCTTGCACTAGTATTCTTCTTCTCCGGACTAGCCTTTAAATTAAGCTTGGTACCTTTTCATCTGTGGACGGCAGATACGTATCAAGGTGCACCGACTACAGTGAGCGCTTACCTGTCCGTTATTTCAAAAGGCGCAGCTGCTTTTGCTTTAATGATTATTTTAATGAAAGTATTTGGGCCAATGACTGAACAATGGAGTGAAATACTATGTATTATCATTGTAGCCACCATCACTATAGCCAATCTGTTCGCCATCCGCCAAAACAACCTGAAACGCTTTATGGCCTTCAGCAGTATTTCACAAGCCGGTTACATAATGTTGGCTGTACTGGCTGGAACTCCGCAGGGCATGGCATCCCTAGTATATTATATAGTAGTATACATTGCCGCCAATCTCGCCGTATTCGGTGTCATCAATACCATTGAGCAACATACCCACGGTAAAATAGAGCGCGAAGATTATAACGGACTTTATAAGACCAACCCCAAACTAACTATGGTCATGACACTTGCTCTTTTCTCATTGGCAGGTATCCCGCCATTTGCCGGATTCTTCAGTAAGTTCTTTGTATTCATGGCAGCATTCCATAGCGGATATTATCTTATTGTATTTATCGCATTGGTCAATACAATCATTTCATTGTATTATTACTTATTGATTGTAAAAGCCATGTTCATCACACCTAATGAAGACCCTATCGGCAATTTTCGTACAGCAACTCCGATGCGCATCAGTCTGTTGGTATGTGTAGCCGGCATATTCGTTTTAGGAATTATAAGTGGGGTATATCAACTATTAAGTGATACAGCAATACTATAAAAGTTCAGTTACAAAAAGAAGAATAATAACTGAAATGATTATTGTATTTCTATGATCAATATTCTTTTACTTTGGAAGCAGAATCAATCTGTTTTCAAAGTAAAAGAATACCTTAAAGTTTCTCTTCAACAAATTTATCATTATCTTCGTAGCAAATTATAAAAAAATAAGTACTATGAAGAAAGTCCTCTATATTACAATACTCGCTTGCTCTACTTTATGGGGATCTTGCACAGAGAAAAATAAACAATCCGCCAGAACAGATTCCTTTATAGAAAAAAATGTAGCATTTGCACGTGCACAAATCGGAAATGAAATACAAATTATAGAAAAATCAGAGAAATTTATAAACCCTGTGACACTGAAAACTGACAGTACCATTTATTATTGTGACTACGCCGACTGGCGAAGTGGTTTTTTCCCTGGGTCAGTGTGGTATCTATATGAGTTAAGTGGCGACACTACTCTCTTATCATTAGCTGATAAATACACTTCGGCCATAGAAGAAGCCAAAAAACTGACTTGGCACCATGATGTAGGTTTCATGATAAATTGTAGTTTCGGCAATGGATGGCGAACAACTAAAGTACCCAAATACAAAGAAGTCATGATAGAAGCTGCACGTTCATTAGCTACTCGTTTCCGTGAAAAGCCGGGAATTATCCAATCATGGGATGTGACCCGAGGCTGGCAATCGGAACGCGGTTGGGAATGTCCGGTCATAATAGACAATATGATGAATTTGGAGTTACTATTTGAAGCAACTAAATTATCTGGTGATTCCACCTTTTATCATATAGCAGTGAACCATGCAGACCGCACTTTGAAAGAGCATTTCCGTACAAACGGAAGTTGTTATCATGTAATAGATTATAGTTTGGCAGACGGCATGGTACGGCATAGACAAACAGCCCAAGGATATGCAGACGAATCGACTTGGAGTCGTGGACAAGCATGGGCGATTTATGGTTACACTGTGTGTTACCGGGAAACTCATGATAAAAAGTATCTGAATCAGGCATTGAAGACTTTCCAATTTATGAAAACACATCCCCGGCTTCCCAAAGACTTGATTCCTTATTGGGATATGGATGCTCCCAATATTCCCAATGAACCACGAGACGCTTCAAGTGCTTCTTGTATAGCTTCTGCACTTTATGAAATTAGTACAATGGATGTGCCTGATGCAAACAGTTATAAGATCTATGCAGACAGTATTATGGCTTCTCTAGCCTCACCAAACTATCTGGCATCTCTTGGAAAAAATGGTAACTTTTTATTAATGCATTCAGTGGGCAGTATTCCTCATGGCACAGAAATAGATGTACCTTTAAATTATGCAGACTATTATTTCCTGGAAGCATTGAAACGAAAGCGTGACATTGAAGAAGGCACACACTAAGTTATACAGACAAACACAGAAATATTTCCTCCCGTTCTTCGGGAGGAATGCCACAGCCGGTATCGGTTACTTCAATTCGTAACTTACTTTGTGCCTTATCCAACTTTATTTTAAGAGTTACAGATCCAGAATCTGTAAATTTATTAGTATTATCAAACAGGCTCTCTATCACTAGCGACAAATGCAATTCATTGGTGGAGATAAACATTTCCCCTTTTGGTAATTTCACCAATACAAGTACCATAAAAAGTCTAATTACTAAAAAACTCCTGTTCTTTGTTTCCAAACGGTAATTTTCATAGTTCAATTGATCTACTCCATACTTTACAGGTAGTTCACTAAATTATTTTTTCAGACTAGAAGAATTAATGGAATCCTGCGCTTGTATATCTTATAATATTCAGAAGACTATCTTTGGTAGTAGAAATACTACCTCCTATCACGACAAGAATTCCCCAACAGATATCAATATATACAAGTGATGTATTTCATAATATCAGATTATTAAGGTACGAATATACAAATAATATAAAAATGTAGCAGCAGTTATTCCTCTATTATTAGAATTTACACAATAATGGGCAATTAATCCACTTATTTTCTAATTATATGCTTTAATATTGCATCGTAGATATTTTTTGGTAACTATGAAATTATTAATTATTAAACATCAAAGATATGGTAAAAAAGTTAGTTAGTGTACTTTGTATATGTGCATATTTTGGACTTGCTCATGCACAAATACCACAAGAGATTTGGAAAGAAAGTGAGCAAATAGAAAAACAAATCAAAAAGACTTCTTTTCCCGATCGTGTGTACAACATTAAAGATTTCGGTGCCAAAGAAGGAAATAATGGTGAAATACTCTGCCATGAAGCAGTCAATCTAGCTATCCTCACATGCAGCCAGACAGGTGGAGGAACTGTATTAGTTCCACCCGGAGAATTTCTAACAGGTCCTATCACACTGAAAAGTAATGTAAATCTGCATTTGGAAGAAGGTGCCTATCTAAAATTTTCTTCAGAGAAATATCTATATACTCCAACCGTACTCACTCGCTGGGAAGGAGTAGACTGTTACAATTTGCATCCATTAATTTATGCTTATGGTGAAAGCAACATAGGCATTACCGGTAAAGGTATTATAGACGGACAGGCCAGTAATGATAACTGGTGGAGTATGTGTGGTGCTCCACACTATGGCTGGAAGGAAGGTATGACAGCTCAAAAAAATGGCGGCAGAGACAAATTACTGATGTACGCCGAAACATTTGCCCCGATAGATAAGCGCCAAATGACTTTTGAAGACGGTTTACGTCCCCAACTTATCAATCTATATCGTTGCAACACTATTTTAATAGAAAATGTAACATTGAAAAATTCTCCGTTTTGGGTTATCCATCCTTTATTTTGTGAAAGTCTGACAGTGCGTGGGGTTAAAGTTTCCAGTCACGGTCCCAATAGCGATGGCTGCGATCCGGAATCAAGTAAGAACGTATTAATTGAAAACTGTATATTCGATACTGGAGACGACTGCATTGCCATTAAAAGCGGACGGAATGCCGACGGACGGAAATGGAATGTACCAAGTGAAAATATCATTGTACGCAATTGCGAAATGAAAGACGGACACGGTGGTGTAGTTGTAGGCAGTGAGATTTCGGGAGGATATAAGAACCTGTTTGTTGAAAACTGCAAAATGGACAGCCCGAACCTGGAACGTGTCATCCGCATCAAAACCAACAACTGCCGTGGTGGTGTCATTGAAAATATTTATGTGCGTAATGTAGAAGTAGGTGAATGTCGCGAAGCCGTTTTGAAAATCAACCTGCAATATGAAAACCGTGAAAAATGTGACAGAAATTTCCCACCTGTAGTACGCCATGTATATCTGGATAATGTTACCAGTGAAAAAAGTAAGTACGGAGTCTTGATTACCGGATATGACGACCGTGTCAATATTGAAGACATCCATGTAACAAACAGCCGTTTCAATAATGTAGAGAAAAAGGGAAATTTAATTACCGGAGCTAAGGATGTAGTACTGAAAGAACTGTATATCAATGGAAATAAGGCGAAAAAATAAGATACCCCCTATTATATCGGGTGAACAATGAGTTCACCCGATATAATGATAAAACATAACTTTACTATCATTTATCTTCATCGTCCAATCTGATTTTTTGCATATTCTGTAGAAGTCATTCCCCAATAAGACTTAAAACTTTTACTAAAATAATGAGGATCACTAAAACCTACCATATAAGCTATTTCCGCCATTGTATATTGGTTTTCCTTAATCAGTTCAGCAGCTTTCCTCATGCGTATTTCTTTTATATACATTATAGGAGCCATACCAGTTAAAGATTTCAACTTATGAAAAAAATTGGTCCGACTCAGACTGAAATAACTGACCAATTGATCTACATTCAATTCCGGATTACCAAGTTGCTCTTCCATAATTTTAGCTAACTTATTAAGAAAAGCAGCGTCTCTTGCCGACAATTGAACCGATCTGTCTTTTTCTTTATTTTCGTTCCCCTCTTCATATCCTACTTTACAATAATATGCTTGTAACATTTTACGCCGAGCTAGGATATTTTCTACTTTAGCTTGCAGATAATTAACACTGAACGGCTTCGTTATGTAATCATCAGCTCCTGTATGAATACCAGTCAGAATGCTATCCATATCTGTCTTGGCAGTCAATACTATGGCAGGAATATGCGAAGTTCGTTCATCGTTCCTTAGTTCCTGCAACATCTGTAGACCACTTTTTACAGGCATCATGATATCAGTAATTATTATATCAGGTAGATCAGAGAAAGCCTTTTTTAATCCAACCTCTCCATTATCAGCCTCAACAAACCGATATGCTTCCTGAAATATTTGTTTGATAAATACTCTTAATTCATAATTGTCTTCAACAATAAGCATGAGCGGCTTCTCCGCTTCATTCAATTCTTGTAGTTCGTTTTGAGAATTGAAATCTAAATTTGTATCTTCATTCCAATCTGATAATATATATTCCGTGTCAGACGGATAATGTTTTTTACCTTTTAATAGCCTTACAGTAAATAGACTCCCTTTTCCGAACTCACTTTCCACATTTATACTACCATGATGCATTTCCACAAGTTCTTTAGCCACTGAAAGTCCGATACCAGAACTTAAAGGAGCGTAAATGCTATCCGGAACCACATTCTCGTAACGATTGAAAATCACTTTCTGCTTTTCTCTCTTTATCCCTACTCCTTCATCTTGGATTTGAAGAAGGACTGCATTCCCATCATCTTTCATACTAACCCAAATGTTCTTGCCATCAGAAGTGTATTTGAAGGCATTAGACAGCAAATTAAAAATAACTTTCTCTAATTTATCTTTGTCCACCCAAAGATTTACTTTAGACAATTGAGTGTTAAAATTCAAACTAATATGCCGCTCTTGAGATAAAGTTGTAAAATAGTTGATTATTTCTTTCGTGAAACTGATAATATCCACATACTGAACTCTCAGTTTCATCTTGCTATTCTGGATTTTACTAAAATCCAAGATCTGCCCTACCAACCTCTGCATACGGTCACTATTCTTTTTAATAATCTTCAAAGTATCTCTCACCTTCCCAGAAAGACTTTCGTCTCTGAGTATATATTCCAAAGGTCCGGTAATCAATGTTAATGGAGTTCTTAATTCGTGAGACACGTCAGTAAAGAAGCTGAGTTTTAATTGAGTAATCAATTCTTCATTTTTAGCCTTATTTTTTATCCGATAAAAAACGGTATATACATAAATGACAACTGCAATAAATAATACAATCAAAAAGAAATAGAGCATAGTAGCACAAGGTGTCTCAGAGAAAGTAGGAAGCACTTCAAAAGAAAGTGTTCGTTCATTTTCAACCCATACACCTTCATTATTGGTAGACTTTACACGAAATACATATTTTCCCGGAGGAAGATTAGTATAGTTGGCCTCATGCCCGTTATCCGTCAAACGAAAGTTTTTATCAAAACCGTCTAACTTGTAAGCATATTGAATATACTCCGTATTGGTCATGTCTAGAGCAGAGAATACCAACCTGAGGGTGTGATTATTAGGAGGTAACTGCATATCCTTGCTATTATCAGGATTAACAGACAAAATAGAAGGAGTTTTTCTGGGAGTCAGTTCCTGATTGTTTACCCAAATAGAAGAGAAAAATATTTGTGGTATAAAATCTGTTTTATGAATATTCTCAGGGGTAAAATAGAACAAACCTCGGTTAGTACCAAAAAAAATCTGCTTGCCATCTGTTGCCCCTACACCTTCACTAAAATGCATATTAAACGCGATATGCTCACTAGAATACTGAATCTGTTCGGCCGAAGCTACAAATTTCACTAATCCACCACCCGTCACCAACCATAAATTTCCTTGTTTATCCTCGTGCATGGAATAAATAATATCTGAAATAAGTCCATTCTTCTGTGTGAAGGATTTACATTGATAAGAATGGAGCCCCATGGGAGAAAGCTCATTTAACCCTCCGCCATAAGTAATGGCAAAAATGTTCCCATTATCCATACATTGAATCATTTGTACGTCATTATTACTAAGACTATTCACATTTCCCTGTTCACGGCATATAGAATGAAAATCTATTTCTTCAGGACAATGAAAAGAAACCTTAAATTGTAAAATCCCTGCTGTTGTAGACACCCAGATACGCCCTTGATTATCTTCAGTAATATGTCTGACTTTATAAAAATGACTAATCGGATATCTCTTTAACAAATTGCGATGATTGATAAATCTTAAAGTACCATCAGGCATAGTTTCAATCAAATTCAATCCACCTCCGTAAGTAGCTACCCAAAGTCTCTGCCTACTATCCTGAAAAGTAAAATAGATATTATCATTACTCAATGAATAGGGGTCGTCAGCTTTATGTTTAAAATGCTGTAGCTTAAAATTGCCTTGTGAAGTTTCTATTGCTTTTATCAATCCCTGGCCTTTAGTCGAAATCCAATAAACACCAGCCGAATCTTGCATGATGGCATATACTTTGCCCCATTTCATCCTTTTCAATAATCGAAGCCGGGCATCATATATGGAAACATTCATATCTCTGCTTCCCGTCCAAATACGTTGTTTTTTGTCTATATACAGTGCCCTGATCTCATTATCAGGTAACTCTACATCCTGAGGAGTAGGCGTATAGATATGAAATTTATCAGGGATAAAAGTGATGCGCTTAAGTCGGTTGAGCTGGGTACTCATCCATAAATTTCCTTGTTTATCAACAAAAGCAGCAAAACAGCGGTCATTTGATTTCCACTTGACAGGCTGCTCCGTAGTATTAAAAGGTATTAACCGCCTATTTTGAGAATCAAAATAAGAAAATCCTCCGCCCTTAGGGTGTACCCATAAAATATCATTCCGATCCTCAAAAGCAAAAAAATCACTTTCAGTATTTAGTGGTCTTCCCTGTTCATCCTTTCCTTCAATAAAGCTTAAACGCTGTGTTTTCAGATCAAACAAAGTGACTCCCGGAACAGGATGTACAAGCCACAATAAATCTCCACAAGTAATTTTAGCAGACTCTATGTTTTTGTCTTTCAACAGAGAAAGAGAATCAAGCATCACATGTCTTATCTCACCGAGAGAGTCATGAATAAAAAAGCCATCCGAATCAGTAACATATATCAGTCCAGCCACAGAAGGCAAAATAGAAATCACAGAAGCCGATGTTGGCAATTGAGTATGGATAGAAAGTTCTCCTGTCAACAAGTATTTATAGACTTTGCCTTGATGTGCACCTAAATATATATATTCTTCCAACTCTGTTGCAAAATAAAAAGGTATTTTCTCACTTTTTCGACAATCAGACAAAGAAATAATAGAAAGTTCTGAATCATATAATCGATATACCCCCTCATCCGTAAGAAGCCATTCCTGTAATTTCGAATCCATAAATACAGACCGGATTTTACCAGTAGCCAAAGTATTTTCTCTTGATGAATAGAATTGAAATGTCATAGATAAATCTTCAGGAGCCGTAACGACCCGTACTGCACTCCCATCTTCACATAATAACCATACTATTCCATTCGGAAGGACAGATATTGACCGAAAGTTATTGACTGTTTTTTGAATGACAGGTTCAAAGACTTCCTTGTCAGGATTAAAACGATAACAAGTGGAATCATAACACAATACCCATATACATCCGAATTTATCCTCGACTATATCCAATAAACGATCATTGGTCAATCCTCCCAGATCTTCCATATTCGATTTATAATTCTTAAAATTATAACCATCAAAACGATAAAGCCCATTCCAAGTAGCAAACCATAACAAACCTTTATGATCTTGGATAATATCATTGACAAGCCCATCCTCCACTCCATTCTGACTGGAAAAGTACGTAACTGAATATTTTTGAGATATAGCTCCTTTTGCCAGTACATCGGCTGTAAAAAAGCATAGTATTACTACACAGAAAAAGGTAAGAATATCAACCCAGTATGTTTTCATATCAAAGTAATGTGTTTCCTTTGCGAAATTAGCAGAAAATGGGTATTCATCAAAGTACTTTCTATTTTTAATCCACCGCAATATATGTTGTTTAGCTACCTTTGATAGATATTCCAACTAAATTATCAGTTTTTCCACTTATAAAAAGATAACATCCGTCTATATTTGACATCAAAACAAAAACAACTCTAATACTAAATTAATAATGAAAGACATGAGAAAAAAAGAGTATTTAAAATCCCGCTCTGTTATAGTACAGGGTATTCATTCTCCAAAAAGATTTTGGTTTGCTTGCGGACTTTCCTTAGGACTAGTTTCCTTACCATTATCCACTTTTGCAAACAATTGGTCAAACCAACTAGGTTCATCAATTCAAAAATCAATTCAACAAAACCGAATCATTACAGGTAGTGTCATAGACGAAAGCGGAGAAGCATTAATCGGCGTTTCCGTATTGGTAAAAGGAACTACTTTAGGAACGGTAACCGATTTAGATGGTAATTTCACACTGGAAGTTCCAACAGGTGCAATCTTAGTTGTTTCATATGTAGGGTATAAAACACAGGAAATAAAAGTAGGAGAGCAGCAAAAACTAGCTATCACGGTCGAAGCAGACAACAAATTGTTAGATGAAGTGGTAGTAGTGGGCTATGGTGTAGTAAAGAAATCAGACCTTACAGGTTCTGTAGGTAGTGTAAAATCCGAAACAATTTCTGCCAAAGGTGCAACATCAGTTGTCGAAAGTCTACAAGGGCAAGTTGCCGGAGTGAATATCTCACAGTCTTCTAGCCGTGCCGGTGACGGATTCAATATTCAGATTCGAGGTAAAAGTTCATTAAATGGCGGCAATCCATTATATGTAATCGATGGAGTAGTTTGTGAAAATATGGATTTTCTAAATCCGATGGATATTGAAAAAGTAGACATTTTGAAAGATGCTTCATCTACCGCTATCTATGGTTCACGGGCCACAAATGGTGTAGTGATGATTACCACCAAAAAAGGAGACAAAGATATAGCCAAGACTACAGTCAGTTATGATGGATATTATGGTATAAAAACCAAAGCCAATATGCCGGACTTTATGGAAGGAGATGATTTCATGAAATTCCGTTTCTCCCGTTATCTAGTTTCATCTATGGATGCCTCTTCAGGAATGACTAACTGGGAAATGACTGATGCCAATTTCCTGAACTTCTGGGGAAATGGCAGTCAAATAGTGAAAGATATGTATCTCAATAATAATTATACCGATTGGGTAGATATCGTAACCCGTAACGGCTCACAACAGAATCATTTCATCAATATTTCCGGAAATACAAAAAATATAACCTACCGCGTAGGACTAGGGTATCAAAATGAGGAAGGAATCATGTATGACGGTTATGAACGCTGGAATATAAAAGGAGCCGTAGATCATAAGATTTCAGATAAAATCTCAGCCGGATTCTCCACAAATATGGCAACAGCATCCAAAGAGAGTGGTAGCAACTACTCTATTTTGGAAGGGTTCCGTATGACCCCTAATATGCCATGCTATTATTGGGAAGGAGAAAAGGCAGGACAGTTAATTTCACAACCAGGTAAAGATACCGCCATCTATCCCAATGGTGGTGGTCCGACTTCCTCCATCAATCCAGTGGTGGACCGTTTGAACTCAAAAGACGATACACGTTCTTATGATGTGATGGCAAATATTTATTTGCAATACAGCCCCGTTAAAGAAATAATTCTTAAAACTACTTTCTCCCCCATGTATACCAAAACCCATCGTGGTACATTCTATAACGGAGAAACCCAACTTCGTTCTGGAAAAACAAACATGGCCGAAAACTATAATGATGAAATATTCTCGTATACTTGGGATACGCAAGCCAATTACATCAAGAATTTTGGAGATCATAGTCTGAATGCCTTGGCCTTATTCAGTGTCTATGAACAAAAGTTACAAGGCGACTATATCAATGTAGTGGATATGCCATTTGATGTAGACTGGCATAATCTTGGTTCAGGCACTGTACAAAGTCAGTCTAGCTATTATAAAAAAATCTCCATGTTATCTTATGTAGCCCGTATCAACTATGCCTACAAAGGCAAATACATGCTGACTGTATCTTCACGTTGGGACGGCAGTTCCAAATTCCAAAAAGACAATCGTTGGGGGATGTTCCCCTCAGCTGCCTTGGCATGGCGCATTTCCGATGAAGATTTTATGGGATTTGCCAGCAAATGGTTAAGCAATTTAAAACTCCGTGCCAGCTTTGGCGTTACCGGTAATAATGCCGGTGTAGGGCCTTATGACACACAAGCTTTGGCAAATATTAAATATTACTATAATTACGGATCGTCTGTTGCCAACGGTTATGGTTATACCATGACGAACGCCGACCTGACTTGGGAGAAGACAACCGAAATCAACCTCGGTCTTGACTTCGGTTTCTTGAATAATCGTATCAATGGATCTATCGATATCTACAACAAAGATTCCAAAGATCTCTTGATGGAGATGGAAACTCCATTTGAACTAGGTTCCTATACAGGCTCCATTGTAAGTAATGTGGGTAAGGTGAACAATAAAGGTATAGAAATCCAACTGAATACCATCAACGTAAAGAATAAAGATTGGAACTGGGAAACAACCTTCTCTTTTGCGCGTAACATTAACTCTATCAAAGAATTGAATGGTACCAAAGAAGATTTGGTGGGTAACAAATGGTTTATCAATCACCCTATAGACGTAGTATACGGCTATAAATATACCGGAATCTGTACTCGAGAGGAAGCCCAAGCTTATGCCCAAGACCCGAAAATGAAAACCAAATTCTATGAAGGCGAGATGAAAATCTATGATAAGGATGGCAATGGTACTATCGATGCCAATGACAAAATGATCCTCGGACATTGTGCTCCGACCTGGACCGGTAACTTCACCTCCAACTTGTCCTATAAGAACATTGACTTCTCTTTCAGCATTTACACCAGTCAGGGAGGAATGGTATACTCTCCCTTCATGGCCGAATTCGTAGACTATGGACAGCGTGGCATGAATCGCCTAAACATGGATTACTATATACCTCAAGGTGCTCCGATACTAGGTGCTGATGGCTCTATAGCCTACCAAGAAGTCACTCATTACGGTAGTTACCCCTTCCCAACCAATGGTGGAAACGGTAAAGGAGGCGGTGCATACTGGCAAAGTGGTGCCAATGAGGACCGAGCACAAAATTTCGTTGACAACTCATATGTTCGAATCAAGAATATTACCCTCGGCTATACTTTTCCACAGAAATGGATTTCAAAACTTCATATTTCCAATTTAAGAATCTATGCTAATATATTAAATCCTTTCACTTTCACAAATTATGAAGGGTTCGACCCCGAATGGGCCGACGCACAAGTAGGTGATGGTACCGGTGGTGTCAGTTCAAGAACTTATCAAGTTGGTGTAAATTTAAAATTCTAAAATTAAATGATTATGAAAAAAATATATTTCATTATGGCATTAGGATTGGCAACTCTCTCAGGATGTTCGGATTTTCTTGACCAAAACAACAAATCTAATGTTCCATCAGCTGAATTTTATCAGACTTCGGCAGGATTCGCCAGTTTAACTAACAGCGCTTACTCCACACTGCGGGAGCTTTATAATGCCCAACCGCAATTATTCGTAGCGGGAACAGACCTGTATGCAGACGGAAAGTCACAGGGAGTAGTCATGAGCCAATATACCTTCACTGCAGATGAAGGCATTATAAAAAATTTCTATGTAAGTTGTTTTAAAGGTATTCAGCTAGCCAATAGCGTTATATCTTATGGAGACATAACGGAAGATTCCAGTGTACGACTGCAATATGTGGACGAAGCACGTTTTATCCGTGCATGGTATTATTTCCAACTAGTGCAACAGTTCGGGCCTGTAGCTTTGAACAAACAAATGTTTGACCATGCCGAAATGAGTCATGAACGTGCCAGTCTTGCAGATGTTTATAAGTTCATCATTGAAGAGTTTGAGTATCTAGCCTCTTCCGAATCCCATTTAATGGAACGTGCCAACTCCGGTGTAGGACGTGCCAATAAACGCGCAGCAACCTTTTACTTAGCCAAAACCTATCTGACTCGTGGATGGCTAGATGGCACTGATTACGAAGCCCAAGAAGAAAATATAGCTCAAAATTCAGACTTCGCAAATGCAGCTAAGTATGCCTTGGAAGCAATTAATGGCGAAATTCCTTTCCTCTCCATAGAAGAAGCTTTTGACGTAGAAAATGAAGAAAACAATGAAATATTCTGGAGCATACAGTTTAATTCGGCTGCTGTAGAAGATCCCGTAAAAGACGGTTCCTACCAACAAGCCCAATTCGGAGCTTATTTAGGTGGTTCCGAAAAACCAAGAAATAAGGCAATTGACGGTTGCTTTGCTCCTTCACTACGTCTACAGCAAATGTATAGTCGGGGTGATGCACGGTTGGAACAAACTTTTATGTTAGAATTCCATACCAGTTATTTCGACTATTACTCAGCACCGACTAGTTCTTCTATCATTTATTATTATGCTCCAGCATGGGCTACAGATGAAGATATCGCTGCCTGGAAAGCAGACGATCCTTATGGAATTAAAAAGAATACACTGGTAAGCAAAACAATAGCAGACGGTGGTATTGCTCCATCCAACGGTGCCCCAGCCACATACAAAGACCGTCGTTCACAAGACTACGGCAATGCTTGTATCAAGAAATTTGATGATTATTCAGAAACTTCTATTGCTAACCGTAATTCTACTTGCAGCATGCATGATGTGGTAGTAGCGCGCTTAGGAGAAACCTATCTGATTGCCGCCGAAGCCTATTTAAAAATGGGTAAAACAGAAGAGGCTGCACAAATGATCAATAAACTTCGTCAACGTCCAGGAACTATTCGTAAAGGATACACAACAGAAATGACTGTCACCAGCAACGATATTAATATTGATTTTATTCTTGATGAACGTGCTCGTGAATTAGCTGGAGAATATGTCCGTTGGACAGATTTGAAGCGTACTCACACTTTAGTGGAATATGCCACAAAATATAATGAAGACGGCATAAAAGAATCTGCTATGATAGGCCCTGATGGTAAATACAAGATTCTTCGTCCTATTCCACAAGCTGCCATTGATTTGAATCAAGCTAAAGTGACACAAAACCCTGGTTATTAAGTTAAAAAACATGCTGATGAAAAATTTTTTACTTATTCTTCTATACTTTATAAATAATGTATTAGTCTTGTCAGCTCAAGGTACTCCCGGTAAATGGGGAGATCAGGGCAATGGAACATACATAAATCCGATTTTAAATGCTGACTACTCTGACCCGGACGTTATCCGGGTCAGAGATAAATATTACATGATAGCTTCCGACTTTCATTTTCTAGGAATGCAAGTATTGGAATCTTCAGATATGATCAATTGGAAACTGATTTCCCAAATCTATCACCATTTTGATTTTCCCGGCTGGGATAACAACCAACAATATGCAGGAGGTTCATGGGCACCCTCAATTCGTTACCATGATAACAAATTCTGGGTCTTTTTCTGTACTCCCAAAGAAGGATTATTCATGTCAAATGCTGTCAATCCTTCAGGTCCTTGGAGCCCTTTACATTTAGTTAAGAAAGTAGAAAAATGGGAAGACCCTTGCCCCTTTTGGGATGAAGATGGTCAAGCATACCTAGGCCGGAGCCGTCATGGAGCCGGGCCTATCATTATTCATAAAATGAGTGCAGACGGTACACGTCTACTTGATGAAGGAATGACCGTATACACTGGACCTGTAGCCGAAGGAACAAAAATTTTCAAAAAAGATGGTTACTATTATCTCTCTATTCCGGAAGGAGGAGTAGGTACGGGATGGCAGACTATCCTCCGCTCAAAAAATATATATGGTCCTTATGAAAAGAAAGTAGTATTGGAACAAGGAAGTACTACGATAAACGGCCCTCATCAAGGAGCCATTGTCGATACTCCGGATGGTCAATGGGCTTTTTTTCATTTCCAACATCATCATGCCTTAGGCCGTGTAGTTCATCTTCAGCCCATGCATTGGGAAAACGATTGGCCCGTTATCGGAGTAGACTTTGATAGAAATGGAATAGGAGAACCTGTATATGTATGCCAGAAACCCATTGAAAGCAAAACCATATTCGCTCCGCAAACAGATGATGATTTTTCTACCCCCAACCTATCACTACAATGGCAGTTTAATCATAATCCGACAGACCACGCATGGTCCTTATCGGCACATCCAGGTTCACTCACTCTGAAAGCATTGAAATCTTCAACCTTCAGACTGGCACGCAACACCCTGACACAAAAGATTATGGGGAATATAAGTGAAGCTACAATAGCTATGGATTTTACAGAAATAGCTGATGGGCAACGATGCGGATTAGCTTGCATGGGAAAAGAAAATAAAGTTCTAGGTATCAAGATGGAGAAAGGACAAAAATATCTATACATATCCAATGACACAACAGAAATAAGTACAACTTTCCTAAACGGAAACCAGATTTATCTACGTGTATCCATCGACATGCTCAATCAAAAGTTCCAATATTTCTACAGTACAGATAATATACGTTTTATTCCTTATGGAACTTCCTTTTTTATTCCATTCGGTTTTTGGAAAGGTGCCCGCATTGCACTATATTGTTATAACAAAGAACAGGAAGCAGGAGCAACTTCATTTCAATGGTTCAAATACAAACATGACGGACCTCAAAATAAAATAGAAAATACAGCCGAACAGATTATTGCCAATATAGCGCGCACTTCATTTCCGCATAAGAAAATAAAAGTGATCTGCCCTGATTCCGCTTCCAACCAAAAAGGTCATTCACGCCAGTTAATACAGCGAGCAATAGACTCTTGTTCTTTGGCAGGCGGAGGACACGTTATAATTTCGAAAGGAATCTATTATTTAAAGGGAAATCTAGTACTGAAAAGTGATGTCAATTTACATTTAGAGAAAGACGCCTATCTACTTTTCAGCGGTAAGGCTGATGACTTTCTTCCTGAAGTATGGACACGTTGGGAAGGTACGGAACTATATGGACATTCTCCCATGATTTATGCCAAACATGCCACTAATATAGCCATTACAGGACAAGGTACCATAGACGCCCAAGGAGGACGGGAATTTGCTTCATGGTCTCAGATAGAGGTATCAGACAGAAATCGTCTGCGTAAAATGGGAGAAAAACTAATCCCTGTCACAGAAAGGATCTTTGGGAAAGGTACTATACTACGTCCCTCTTGCATACAATTCATGGGATGTTCTCGCATTTTAGTAGAAGGTATCACCATTAAGAATTCTCCTTTCTGGACTATTCATCCTGTATACTGTGACAATGTAATAGTACGAAGCATCACCATTGACAGTCACTATCCTAATAATGATGGATGCGATCCTGAATCAACTTCCAATGTATTAATAGAAGAATGTATTTTCCGCACAGGAGATGATGCCATAGCTATCAAAGCAGGCCGTGACGCCGACGGCCGTGAAATAGGACGCCCTTCAAAAAACATCGTCATTCGTAATTGTCTGTTCCAGTCTGAATGCAATGGATTATGTATCGGCAGTGAAATGTCAGGCGGTGTAGAAAACATATATATGGATAATATACAAATAGGAACGGTCAAGAATGCCCTTTATTTTAAATCCAACCGTGACAGAGGAGGATATATTCGTAATATACAAGTCAGCAATATTACTATAGAACGCTCAAAAGGGGCAGTGCTCCGTTTTGAAACCAATTATTTTGGTTTCCGAGGTGGCAGACATACCTCTCAATACGAGAATTTCCGCATCAACAATGTAAAGGCTGGCTGTTCCGACCATTATGCAATTTTTATAGATGGATATGAAGAAAAGCCTATCAAAAATATTGAGATAGAGCATTTCCATGTACAAAAGGCCCCTCATCCTTATTACTTAAGGTGTGTAGAAAACATCTGCCTCAAAGCTACTTTTGTAAATGGACAAAACTTACCGGAATATCCGAAAAAACAAAAAGAACGTGTAATACTAGATGTTTACTGATTCTTCACAAAATCTGTATAATAGAATAAAAGTTCTGCAAACAGAACTTTTATTCTATCTATATGCATATCTTATTCCAAACACTCATCAAGTTCACCTATCAACTCTTCTTTATCAAGATGTCGCCCGATAAAAACTATTTTCTGCATACGATCTCCATATTTATCATCCCAATCCCGCAATAAGCCCGGCTCCTGACGTATTACCTCTATCAGTTCTTCTTCAGGTGCCGTAGCATACCATAAACCGGCTTCCTTCAACTTTTTCTGCACACCGGCCTGTTCAAAAAGAAAAGACATATCACGATTATTGCTGAAATAACAGACTCCTTTTGCTCGAATAATATTACGACTCCACTGGGTGGATACAAAACGATCAAATTTATGGATATCAAAAGCCGGACGACGATAATACACAAAAGTACTGATGCCATATTCATCCACTTCACTACCTTCATGATGATGATGGTGTGCATGCTCCTCATCGTGATGATGATGCTCATGCTCCTCCGCTTCTTTTTTCTGCTCTTCCGTAAGGGCACTCTCTATTCCACGTATCCAACCGGCAGAAGTGGCAGTACGTTCAAAGTCAAATGCTTCAGTATAGATTATCTTATCCAAATCTGCATCAGCATAATCACATTCTATTATTTCAGCTGCAGGTTGCAATGTACGGATAATCTGTTTGATACGTTCCAATTCGTCACGTTTCACTTCCGAGGCCTTATTCAACAATACAACATTACAAAATTCAATCTGTTGGATAATCAAATTTTCAATATCCTCTTCGTCAATACCCTTACAGGTCAAATCGTTGCCACAAGAAAACTCACTTTGCAGACGCAAGGCATCTACCACAGTCACAATACAATCCAAACGACATCCCCCGTACGTATTCCCCATACTTGAAATAGAACAAATAGTCTGTGCGATAGGAGCTGGTTCACAAACCCCACTTGCCTCAATCACAATGTAATCAAAACGCTCCTGCTTCATAATATCATCTATCTGCTCCACCAAATCCATCTTCAAAGTACAACAGATACAACCGTTCTGAAGTGCTACCAAGCTTTCGTCTTTCTTTCCTACAATCCCCCCCTTCTGTATGAGGTCGGCATCAATATTCACCTCACCGATATCATTGACAATAACCGCAAACTTAATACCACGTTTATTAGAAAGAATATGGTTCACTAATGTCGTTTTTCCACTGCCCAGATAACCGGTCAAAAGCAGTATAGGAATTTCTTTTACTCTCATATAAAATTCAATATTACTTTCACAAAGGTATAGAATGATTAATTTCCAAACAATAGAAAACATCTTTTTATACCTTATAAACAAAAAAGACTCTTTACATACCCCCAGTTAGAATCCATTAAAACTCAATTCACAGTGCAACATTTTTCAAAAAATGCTTTAAATATTCCAAGAGTATAACTATATTTCGCAAAACAAATTTATAATAACAATGAGAAACAAATTAGCACAAAAAATCAAATTAGGCGCAGCCTTGTTATTGATGGCGGGAACTTCAGCCCTCGCACAAATCTCCAATCAAATTTATATCCCTACTCCTGAAAATATAAAAGCACGGCAGGAATTTCAAGATAATAAATTCGGTATATTCCTTCATTGGGGCATTTACAGTATGACCGCCCAAGGAGAATGGTATATGAACACTCACAACATCAACCGTAATGAATACGCCAAACTGGCATCCGGATTCTATCCTTCGCGCTTCGATGCTGCCGAATGGGTTTCCGCCATCAAAACCTCCGGAGCCAAATATATCTGTATTACCAGTAGACACCATGACAGTTTCTCAATGTTTGATACAAAAGAATCCGATTTTAATATCGTAGATGCCACCCCTTTCAAACGAGACATACTAAAAGAACTGGCAGAAGAATGTCAAAAACAAGGCATCAAACTCCATTTTTATTATTCGCATTTGGACTGGTTTCGTGACGACTATCCGGAAGGAAACACCGGACATGGAACAGGACGTCCCAAAGGACATGGAAACTGGGCAAGTTACTACAAGTTTATGAATAAACAGCTGACCGAACTTTTGACTAACTATGGTCCTGTCGGTGCCATTTGGTTTGATGGTATTTGGGATCAACCTACCAACTTCAATTGGCAACTGGAAGAACAATACGCATTAATTCATAAACTGCAACCATCCTGTCTAATAGGTAACAATCATCACCGAACTCCTTATGCAGGAGAAGATTTCCAAATGTTCGAACGTGATTTGCCCGGTGAAAACAAAGCCGGTTTTTCAGCAGGACAAGGAATAAGTGAACTCCCTTTAGAAACTTGTGAAACAATGAACGGAATGTGGGGCTACAGAATTGAAGACCAAAATTACAAATCCCCTAAAGAATTGATACACTATTTGGTTAAGGCAGCTGGAAAAAATGCAAATTTGCTAATGAATATTGGACCTCAACCCAACGGAGAATTACCAGCTACAGCTGTAGAGCATCTAAAACAGGTGGGTAAATGGATGAATCAATATGGAGAAACGATTTATGGAACCCGTGGTGGTGATGTAGTTCCTCATACATGGGGGGTATCAACTCGCAAAGGTGACCGTTTATTCATCCATATACTAGATTTGCAGGATGATGCACTTTATATACCTCTGAAGGCAAAAGTAAAGAAAGCAATACAGTTCATTTCCAAAACTCCACTTTCTTTCAAACAGGAGAAAGACGGCATATTTATAAAACTGCCTCAAGTACCTGATGACATAGATTATGTAATAGAATTAGTCATTAAACAATAAAATAGCATTCATCTTTAAACAAGTGTCTTTACGTGAAAAACAAGAATATCTTTAGAAAAAGAGAGAAAATGTATTCTACAAAAATCAGAAAAGAAACATGAGTAAGCTACATACATTACTCTTCTAAAAAAGAATTCGTCCTTGGATTATGAAAACCCAAGGACGAATCACTCTTAGTTTGTGGAGCTGGAGGGAGTCTCTCGAACCTTTTTATAAAATATCATAATCTATCAAACATCAGATTATTAAATAGTTATATTTAGCTATCATCTATCTAAATATCTCTTAATATCATTGCATATCTCAATTATTGGGTGTACTTTTGGGTGTAACTTTTCAAATACACCCAGTTTATGAACATCAAGAGAAATATCATCTTCGCACTGGAAAACCGTAAAAAAGATGGCATTCCTATCACTCAAAATGTACCCATCCGTATGCGTGTCGTTTTTGCAAGCCAACGGATTGAGTTTACAACAGGCTATCGGATTGATATGGAGAAATGGGATGCAGACAAGCAACGGGTAAGAAACGGCTGTACCAATAAGCTGAAACAAAGCGCATCAGAAATCAACACCGAACTACTGCGTCAATACACCGAGATACAGAATGTGTTCAAGGAGTTCGAAGTACAAGACATAATGCCCACCCCTGCACAAATCAAAGAGGCTTTCAATCTAAAAATGAAAGGAGAAAAGGAAGAGAGCCATCATGAGAAAGAGGAAGTGAAATTAGACTTCATGAAAATCTTTGATGAGTTTGTTGCCGAATGCAGCAAACAAAATGACTGGTCATCCTCTACTCTAAAGAAGTTTGCAACAGTAAAAAAGCACATCGCAACTTTTGATCCGAACACGACATTTGAGAGCTGGACGGAAAGACACTTCAATGAGTATATAGATTACTTACGCAGTGATAAAGATATGCGCAACACTTCCATAGCCAAGCAAATCAAGTTCTTGAAATGGTTTTTACGTTGGACTAACCGAAAAGGGTATCATCAAAACACCGCTTATGACAAATTCATGCCCAAAATGAAAAGTGCACCGAAAAAAGTAATATTCCTTACCCGGAATGAATTGGACAAAATCAGAGCCTGCCAGATACCTGCTGCCAAACAATACCTTGAAAGAGTAAGGGATGTTTTATTATTTTGTTGCTTCACAGGTCTTCGGCATTCTGATGTGTATAACTTGAAACGCAGCGACGTGAAAGAGGAACACATAGAAATTACCACCATCAAAACGGCTGACAGCCTTATTATTGAGCTGAATGACCACAGCAAAGCTATTCTTGAAAAATATAAAGATATTCCTTTCCAAAACAATAAAGCATTGCCAGTGGTAAGTAATCAGAAGATGAACGAGTATTTGAAAGAGTTAGGAGAACTGGCAGAAATAGACGAACCTGTACGGGAAACCTACTACAAGGGAAATGAACGAATAGACGAAGTCACACCTAAATATGCCTTGTTGAGCACCCATACTGGCAGACGCACATTTATTTGTAATGCTTTGGCTCTGGGCATTCCGGTGCAAGTGGTCATGAAATGGACAGGGCATAGCGACTACAAAGCCATGAAACCTTACATTGACATAGCAGACGACATCAAAATTCAGGCAATGAACAAATTTAATCTCCTATAAACATGAATACGATAACAACCCTCATACCCCAATACGGAGAGCTGAACAGAATCAGCAAAGACTGGATTGTAAGCCATACTTTCTCTTTTGAAAAGCAGAAATTCATCGTTGATTTCTACTCGGAATGGAGCGATATAAAGGCTTTTGAACAAGCTATCCTTGAACTGGTGCTGCATACACCGCCAGAACCATGTACCCTGCTGCTGAAAAGTCTGAAAAAGGAAGTCAGAGAATACACACGGCTTTATGAAGCTTACAGCCTTCCCCATGATGAAGTGATTATGCGTGTATGCAACCAATACGCAGACAGCTACAAGGAAGCCATCAAGGAAGAGATGGAAGTGGTAAACAGGCTACGCAAACCGATGAACGAAGCCAACAACCGCTATGATACCATTGGCTACCGAGAGCATACACCCGAAGAAGAAAAGCTGGCGGAAAGAGAATATGAGCGTTGCAAGGCTGAATATGAAAGGGAGAAAGCCCAGCTGGACCATCTTTATGAGCAGCAAACCCTTCTCTGGAAAGAAGCCCGGCAATACATGAAAAACCGTTGCGACGACATCTACCTGCTTAGCTTACACTTCATGGGCATCCTGACCAAATATGTACCGGACGAAGAAAACCAACCGAACGAAGCAGACAGGCAGAGCCGTACAGACAGCCAGCCAGAAACAGAAACGGCAACCGCATCGGCTACAGCTACGACTGCCGGATTGCCTGAATATTTCAGCATGAAACTGATTTCCCTCATTCATGAAATTTGTGTAGGGGAACAGTTTGAAGACATTACCGCACCGGATTTCTATGCCTGCATGAATCTGCATCCCTGCCAGTGCGTACTGAAAATAAAGCCAAGGGAAAAGATACGGGTATGCTATCTGATTTCCCTGATGAAGGAGCAGTTGCCAGAGCAGGATAAGGACAAATGGAAGGAAGCCATCCTGAAACACCTGGATATTGATGAAGACTATTACAAGTCCAAGTACAGGGAACCCGTCTCCGATTTACCCAGTATTCCCAACCAAAAGTTCGCCAAGGAAATGGACGGAATATTCCGATAACCCGTGATATTCCAATATATTTTACGACATGACCACTTATACCACTCAAAATAATTTTTGAGTGGTATTTTTATTTCTTGATATTCAGCGATATAACAAAACAATCCGTTTATATCATCCACATACTTACCACTCAAAACCCTACCTAATTTTGCATCGTTCGAGAACAGAAAAAAACAGCCTGTGCGCAGGGCTATTGTCAAACAAGTAATCATACGGACGATGAACAATCTCAAAGAACTGTTAGTGAAACCCGTCTGGCAGATGACAGGCGAAGAGTTCCTTTTTTTAAGCAGACACGCTTCGGTACAGGCAGAGGCGCAACCGCAGCCAACCACCGACACGGAAAGAAAGTACGTGTACGGCATACTCGGCATAGCCAAGCTTTTCGGATGCAGCCTGCCCACAGCCAACCGCATCAAGAAAAGCGGAAAGATAGACAAAGCCATTACCCAGATTGGACGCAAGATTATTGTGGATGCGGAACTGGCACTGGAACTGGCTGGAAAGAAAACCGGAGGACGCAGATAAAGGAGGTGATTATGGACTATATAAAAGAAATATCACCCGAACAAGCCGTTATCCTCTGGCAGGAATCCCGGCTAAGTCTGTCAAGATGCTACGAAAAAGCCCCCGAAATTCTGAAAGTACACGGCTCTGTCATCGGGACGCTGGGCAATTTCAGCGCATCCATCGGCAAAGCCAAGAGCAAGAAAACCTTCAATGTATCGGCTATCGTAGCCGCTGCATTGAAGAACAGTACCGTGTTACGATATGCGGCTGAACTGCCCGAGGAAAAGCGGAAAGTGCTTTATATAGATACGGAGCAAAGCCCCTACCACTGCCTGAAAGTGATGAAGCGGATTCTGCGGATGGCAGGATTGCCCGACGACAGGGACAGCGGTTATCTGGAGTTTCTCGCTTTGAGAAAATACACCCCGGAACAGCGCATCAGCATTGTAGAACAGGCTATCTACCACTCACCGGATATTGGGCTGGTCATCATAGACGGCATCCGGGATATGATGTACGACATCAACAGCCCCGGTGAATCCACCCGCATCATATCCAAGCTGATGCAGTGGACGGACGACAGGCAGATTCATATCCATACGATACTGCATCAGAACAAGGGGGATGAGAACGCAAGAGGGCACATCGGTACGGAACTGAACAACAAGGCAGAAACAGTCCTGCTGGTGGAAAAGGACAAGGGGAACAGCGACATCAGCCATGTTTCCGCCATGCACATCCGGGCGATGGATTTCGAGCCTTTTGCATTCCGCATCAACGACCGAGCCCTGCCCGAACTTGCGGAAGGTTACAAGCCGGAAGTAAGGAAGCCGGGAAGACCCTCGGTGGAAAAGTTTGACCCTTACAAGGATATTTCAGAACCGCAGCACCGTGCCGCACTGGAAGCCGCTTTTGCACTGAAAGAGGAATACGGCTACAAGGAGCTGGAAGACACCTTAATCAAGACTTATCTGGCAGAGGGGGTTAGGCTGAATCACCAGAATGCAGTGGCACTTATCACCATGCTGCGCAACAAACGGATGATAGTACAGGAAAACGGCAGGAAGTATTCCTTCAAGCCCGATTACCACTATTAACCGGCTACATCGAAAATCACTTCACTTTATTCCCGTATCCTATATATACGACAATTTAGTGAAGTGATTTCAGAAACAGACTAATCGCTTCACTTTATTCCGGGGGGCTATATATTAGGAGTTTAGTGAAGTGATTGTACAGACCGCATAGTTTTAAGAGTTGCGGGCAAAAAAAGAAATAATCAAAGTACTCACTAAAAACGATTTCCTTATGAACATCGAGACTGCAAAACAAATCAATCTGGCTGACTACCTGCACAGCCTGGGTTATTCACCCGTCAAACAGCAGGGTATCAACCTCTGGTACAAATCTCCCTTGAGGGAAGAAACAGAGGCTTCCTTCAAAGTGAACACCGAACGCAACCAGTGGTACGACTTCGATGCGCCCATATAGGCTACACAATAAATATCTCTATGGCAAGAGATTAGGTTAGAGTTCAACAGACCTATCCTCAACGACTTAGCTGGAGGAGAAATCCAAAGGTGACAAAAGCATGTCGGTAAAGTCATTAGTCAGCTAAATACCAAGCTGCGACTGCATGGCGAGAGGAAAAGACAGACACAAGGATGAAGCCTGATTGGTTGAACGATAGTTCTGCTGCACACGTACCAGCCCCGACGAAAGGTATTTGATTCACGTCGGGCTGAAGCACCCCATGTAAACCGAAATTACAATGGAGCAGGAGCTGGCTTCAGAGCAACCACAATAAGTGGAATAGGAACGTAAGTCGCATCCGACAGTCTGCCGAGCCAAACAGTTATTGTGAAAGCAAATGGGGATTCCCTAAATCAGAATGCCGTAAGGCTATGGGCATAGGACCCTGAATATCTGACATGGGAACGGAGCTTCCGTAGTAGTCCGAGCAAGGGAAAGCCTTGTACATGGCGAAGGGAAGCAGTTAGATAACTTAATACAAACAACGGAAAATGTGTGAGACATTATGAGAAGTCCAGAGCAAGTATTAAAAGCTTTAAACAAGCATGGCAAAGTTTCGGATTACAAGTTCGAAAGATTGTATCGCATTTTGTACAACGTGGAAATGTTCTATATGGCTTACCAACGCATCTATGCAAAGCCGGGAAATATGACACCCGGCTCTGACGGTAAAACAATAGACCAAATGAGCACTCAAAGAATAAGCCGCATCATCGCATCCCTAAAGGATGAATCTTACAAGCCGAATCCGGCAAGGAGAAAGTATATACCCAAGAAAAACGGCAAGAAAAGACCGCTTGGCATACCCTCCTTTGAGGATAAGCTTGTGCAGGAGGTAGTACGGACAATTCTCGAAGCTATTTATGAAGAAGTGTTTGAAGATTCTTCACATGGATTCAGACCTAACAGAAGCTGCCATACCGCCTTAACCCGCATACAAAAAACATTCAAAAGTACAAAGTGGTTCATAGAGGGAGACATCAAAGGATTCTTCGACCATATGAAGCATGAATGGATTATCAAGTTTCTCAAACTTTATATTAAAGACCCCAACATAATTGGTCTTGTCAAGAAGTATCTTAAAGTTGGAGTGCTGGATAATGGTGAACTTATGGTGAATGAAGAAGGTTCAGCTCAAGGCAATATTATAAGTCCAATCCTAGCAAACATATATATGCACAATGTATTGACACTATGGTATAAGTTTATTATTACCAAAGAATGCAAGGGAGATAACTTTCTAATTGTATATGCAGATGATTTTGTTGCAGGATTTCAATATAAATGGGAAGCAGAGAATTACTACAAGCTTCTTAAAGAACGAATGGAAAAGTTCGGTTTGCAATTAGAAGATAGTAAAAGTCGTCTCTTACAAAGCGGTGCTTATATTGCAAGGGCAAAGCAAAAGAGCGGTGAGTGTATCAGATTACAAACGTTTGATTTTCTGGGATTCACATTCTATTGTGGGCGTTCACGCAAAGGCATGCCATATATAATGCCAAAGACAAGCTCTAAGAAATTCAGACAGAAAATTCGAGACATCAAGGTATGGTTATATGCGAATAGAGACCAACCGCTAAAGAAACTAATGGGTATGCTAAATCTGAAACTAATAGGTCATTATAGGTACTATGGCATAAGTTTTAATGGCAGAATGATTTCAAACTACAAACAACAAGTGAGAGAACTTCTGTTTAAGGTGCTGAATAGACGAAGTGACAGAAAGAGTTATACAAGAGAAGGATTCATTGAAATGCTGAAATATTATCCATTGGCAATGCCAAAGATTTATGTCAGCTTGTTTTGAGACTGTAAATATTATTATGAAGAGCCGTATGCGGGAAAGCCGCACATACGGTTCTGTGAGGGGTTTACATTGTGAGGTGTAAGTCTACTCGACTGCTAAAGGAGGTGGTAACTATGTGGTGGTCTATTGGTGGTGGAATCATAATCTTTGCGTTAGGTATGTTTATCTTCTTAAAGCCGGGCTTAATATGGAAATTAACAGAAGAATGGAAATCTTATCGTGCAGATGAACCATCTGAGTTTTACTTGAAAACAACAAAAATAGGTGGTATTCTATTTGCCCTATTTGGAATTATTATGATTATGCTTCCGGTTATTTTGGAGTAATAGATTCAAGTTTGCAGAACTAATAGAGAAGTAACATATAAAACAATAAATATGGTCAAAAAATCATCGACATCCGACCTACAGCACGTTATAATATAGTTAATCTAATAAGAAAACCAAGTGATCATTGTTACGAAGCTGAATCGTAATGGTGGCCAACTGAGTGAACTCGATGGAACGGAATGGTTATATCCTCCGGGTGCTCCGAGCACCGGACGAGCACCGAAAGGTGCTTTACAGAGATGAAAACAGGCCTGACGAAGCATCACTCAGATTAGATTAAAAATTCTAGTCTGGGTGATTTTTTTCGTTCAGGGAAAAGGAGAAAATGTCATTGACAGAAAAGACGGATAACAGAGATTCGGATGAAAAATTAGTTGAAATTGAAATGGAGCTGTTAAGATATTTTACGAAGATTCCAATGGCAGATCAGTTTGTACATCCAGATCCTCGAAGATAATGGTACACGGCTTAATGAAATTATCACAAAACACCTTGATGATGATATCTGGGAGCTTCGTCCAGGCAATAACTGTGTTTTATATTTTATATCAAAATCTTACACATCGAAAAACGGAAAGCAAGAAGAGAACCATAGCTTTCTTCTACTGTCCAGGTATCACATCCCCAGCAGATTTTATCAATCTGGTCCATTTCAATCAACTGATGCAACACCCGGTTTGAAACGGTGTATGATAGAATCGAAATCCAGGTCAGATCCAGATAAAGATTCGGATATTTTTATCAATCGGCAAGCTGCAGAGGAAGTTATCTATAGACAAGTCAGGATTATCACGTTAAGATATAGAAAAAGTAAGTAATATGAAAGAAGAAAACAGAATATGTAAAGGAGAAAATGAATGGAATACTCTGCAATTATTCATGATATGGACAAAAGATTCTGCTATGCAATAGATAAGGATTTATTTGTGATACGCATCCAGGTAAAACGAGATGATATAAAGGAAATAATTCTTCATTATGAGGATAAGTATATACCAATGGAATGGAAGGATACACGAAAGACAATTCCAATGAAGAAGGTTGCCACCTCACAGTTTCAGGATTATTATGAAGCACAGATCCAGATGCATCTGATATGTCTCCGTTATTTTTTTGAATTTACGGATATGCAGGGGGAAAAAGTATATTACGGCAATTATGAGTTTAGTAAGGAATGTATTACAAACAGGGACAGAATGTTTGACTGCCCGCAGAATCTACGGGAGGAAGAAATGTTTGTGGTGCCAAAGTGGGCAGAAAATAAGGTCGTATATCAGATTTTTCCGTCCCGTTTTGCATCATCACAGCCGGTAGACAAGGAAGTATGGTATAAAGCACCAGTTACGTCTATGGATAATCTGCATGGTGATCTCAGAGGAATTATAGAACATCTGGATTATGTCCATAGTCTTGGAATTGATGTTTTATATATGACACCAATCTTTAAATCAAATTCAAGCCATAAATACGATACCATTGATTATTATCAGATAGATCCCTCATTCGGAACAGCAGAGGATCTTAAAGAGCTGGTACAAAAAGCGCATGAATATGGAATGAAAGTGGTTATGGATGCGGTGTTTAACCATACAGGAAATGAATTTTTTGCATTTGAAGATATTTTGGAAAAGGGAAATAAGTCTAAATATCTGGACTGGTATTTTATTGATGAATTTCCACTTAAAAGTGAAAGGGGAGAGATTCCAAACTTCAAATGCTTTGGTTATTATGGTGGAATGCCAAAATTAAATCTGAAAAATCCTGAAGTTGAAAAATTTATTACAGATGTTGCATGCTATTGGATCAGGGAATGCGATATAGACGGATGGAGAATGGATGTAGGAGATGAAATCAGCCATTTTTTCTGGAAGAATTTTAGAAAAGCAGTTAAGGCAGTAAAGAAAGATATGCTGATAATTGGAGAAATCTGGCATTATGCAGGAGATTTTCTTGAAGGAGATGAATGGGATACGGTCATGAATTATCCGTTTTATCTGAATATGATAGATCTGCTTGCAGATGAAAAGATTACGGTCAGCCAGTTTATACAGAATCTTGGATATTTGAAAGGACGCTTAAATAAGAAATGTTATCCTCTTATGTGGAATCTGATAGACAGCCATGATACAGCAAGATTTTTACATTTATGTAAGAATAATAAGAAAAAGCAGCATTTGGCAGCAGCTTTTCAATTGTTATTGCCGGGAATGCCGATGATTTATTATGGAGATGAGTATGCGATGCCGGGAGCAAACGATCCGGATTGCAGACGTGGCATGTACTGGGATGAAGAATACCAGGATAAAGAGATGTTTGAATGGTATAAACAGCTGTTACAGGTTCGAAAAAAATATAAATGTATCGTAGAAGGTGAATTGATTGAGGCAATCACAAGGGATGAGGAAGAAACCATTGTTCTGATTAGAAAAAATAGTGAAGAGACCATGGCATTGATTTTTAACTGCAGCAGCAGTGAGAAGAGATTTAATGAGTATGAGGGAAAATATAATTTGCTTGAAGGAGAACTGTTTGACGGAAAAGTTGAGGGACTTGATGCCGCAGTAATAGTGCTTTAAAATAGTTACAGAGGAAGAAGAACATGTCAAAAGATGAATATTTAATTACAGATGCTCCCCTTAAAGCACTGACTGTTTTTGCAATGCCAATGATTTTCGGAAGCTTTTTTCAACAAGTCTACAATATGGCTGATTCAATCATTGTGGGTCAGTTTGTTGGATCTTCTGCCCTTGCGGCTGTTGGTGCCTGTGCTGCCCTTACGAATGTATTCATTTGTATAGCACTTGGTGCAGGTGTAGGTGCAGGTGTACTTGTGAGCCGTTATTTTGGTGCCAGAGATTATAGTAAAATGAAAACAATAGTATCAACATCATTGATTAGTTTTCTGGTTCTTAGCATACTTCTGGGAGTTACTGGCTTTTGTTTTTCACGTTCCATGATGGGCTTATTACAGACACCCGCTGATATACTGGAGGAAGCAGTACTATATCTTCGTGTTTATTTTGTGGGATTTCCGTTTCTGTTTATGTACAACATTCTTTCAACGATGTTTACTTCAATCGGTGAATCAAAGATTCCATTATGCCTTTTGATTTTTTCTTCTGTTCTGAATATTATGATGGATCTTTGGATGGTAGCAGGCCTTGGTCTGGGTGTGTTCGGTGCAGCCCTAGCCACGCTTATTGCACAAGGCATTTCGGCAGTATTTTCGTTTTTAATCTTTTTATACCGGATACGCCAGTATAAGAGTCCGGCTCGCTGGTTTGACGGGAGGGAATTACATTCCATGCTCCGCATTGCTGTACCGTCGGTCCTCCAGCAGTCAACAGTGTCAATTGGTATGATGATTGTACAGGCGGTTGTAAATCCGTTTGGTACACAGGCTCTTGCAGGTTATGCGGCAACGATGAGGGTAGAGAATGTTTTTTCACTGATATTTGTGTCCATAGGCAATGCAGTCTCGCCGTATGTTTCCCAGAATCTTGGCGCAAAGAAAATCGGGCGTATAAAAAAAGGATACCACGCTGCACTGGTGTTAGATTTATGTTTTGCAGTCCTTGCTTTTATAGTCATTGAAACACTGCATACACAGATTTCCTCATTATTTCTGGGTAAAGATGGAACAGTGCTGGCATATCAGGTGTCTGGAGATTATATGAGATGGCTCGGCTTCTTTTTCATTTTCATGGGTATCAAGATGGCAACAGACGGAGTTCTTCGGGGACTTGGAATCATGCGTCCATTTCTCATTGCAAATATGGTAAATCTTGCAATTCGTCTGTCAGTTGCTTTGATACTCGCACCGCGTTTTGGCATTGCATTTGTCTGGCTTGCTGTACCGGCTGGCTGGCTTGCAAATTTTCTGATTTCTTATGTGGCACTCAGAAAATCATGGTCAGACGATAAGATGGCTTTTGCTGCTATAGAAGATGGTGCAGCCGTTTTTATAGAAAAATACTGTAAATAGCTGTCTTTAAAAATGACGAAAAACCAAAGCAGGAAGTGTTAAATTTTATCAAAAAAATAGAATTTGAAAATTAAAGCTGAAAAGTCGTTGACTTTTGAAAAAATTCTGATATAACAAGGTCTAGAAAAAATTAAAATAAAGAGAAAGGAAATAAGAATCAATGTTTTCACAAAAAGATAAAATGAAAAGTAAATTAGAAAACATGCATCTGCAGGAAAGGATAAACTATGGCTACAGAAAAGTCATTATTATGATGTTAATTTCAGGCTTGCTTTCTATAGTGGTCATAGGTGTTTTATTTGCTAATATGGTACATTATATAGAAAATGTTACTGTAGCAGATCAGGCAGTAAAAATATGTAGAATTAATGTGAATGCGGCAGCAAGAAATATCAGGGAAATGGCATTAGATGATGATACTTCTTCATATGCCGGTTATGAGAAAACAGTAGAAAAGCTGCTGAAAGAAGTTGATTCTGAACTGAAAAATTTAAAGGGAACCGGAATTATTCCTGACTCAGATTATGAGGAATATTCATCAGCCCTTTCGGATTGGGGAAACATTGGTTATTCTATTATAGAAAAAATTAAAAGTGGTGATAAGGAAAAAGCAGTTGATGAAATCATGAATGATTGCACACCTGCATTAAATAAAGCGGTGGAAATCGCAATAAGATTAGATGATGTGACAGACCAGGAGAGCAGCAGGGCTGCCAGAACTACATTTACTTTTGCTATAGCAGGAATTGTATGTATTATAGTGTGTTTATTTTTGGCATGGATACTGACAAAGAAAACAGGTAAAAAAGTCCTGGATACAATTCTTGAACCTTTACGGGCAGTTGAGGATGTCGCAAAGGAACTGACAGAAGGAAATTTACACAGTACACTGGATTATCGTTCAGAAGATGAGATTGGAAGACTGGCACACAGTATGCGTAAATCAATCCGTATCCTGGGAAGCTATGTAGACGATATTGACCGTGCAATGAAATTGTTTGCAGAAGGAAATTTTGATGTTAAACCGGAAGTAGAGTGGCGGGGAGATTTTGTCGGAATTTTAAATTCTTTTATGCAATTTGAAAAAAGTATAGGAGAAACGATTAAAGGAATTCAAAATGTTTCCAATGAAGTTTCAAGTGCAGCAGACCAGGTAGCATCAAGTTCTAATGATCTTGCAGATGGAGCTACAAATCAGGCGGCAGTAGTAGAGGAACTGACAGCAACAGTTGCAGGTGTATCTGAACAGGTAGAAAATAATTCAAAATCTGCAAAAGAAATTAGTGGAAGGGTGGATGAGCTTGGAAATGCCATTTTAGAAAGTAATGGTAAGATGCATGAAATGGTTGATTCCATGCATGAAATTAATGAAGCATCAAAAGAAATTGACAAAATTATTGCAACAATTAATGAAATTGCTTCCCAGACAAATCTGCTTGCATTGAATGCTTCTATCGAAGCAGCAAGGGCAGGAGAAGCCGGAAAAGGATTTGCAGTTGTAGCAAATCAGGTAAATTCGTTAGCGGACCAGAGTGCCCAGGCAGCGAAAGAATCTGCAATGCTGATTGAAACCTCTGTGAAGGCAGTAGAGAAGGGTATGGTGATTGCAGGACAGACTGCGGCGCAATTGGAAGATGTTGCAGAGAACTCTAAAATAATTACAGAAGAAGTTACAAATATTGCGGAAACGTTAGAAACACAGACAACAGAAATCCGGCAGATTAATGAAGGAATTGAACAAATTAATGATGTTGTACAGACCAATTCTGCAACATCTGAGGAATGTGCAGCTGCCAGCCAGGAGATGAGCAGCGAATCAGAAAATCTGCGTGAAATGATTCGTAAATTTAAAGTGGCAGAATTAGAAAAAACAGTATAATACGATAATGATTTCCAGCTATAATTTCTAACACAGAATAGAAAGTTTATCAGTATAAAAATTTTATAAGAAAGGCACTTATACTATGGATACAAACATACGCAGACTGCTCAAGGAAATAGGAGCAGAAGATTTAATAGAAGTATTTGCACCATGTATGGATGACTATCTTTATATTATAGATTTACAGAAAAATACCCTTATCATTTCACAGGCAGCGGTGAAGCGTTTTAAGATGCCGGGCAATTCATTTGATAATGCTGCCGACAGTGTCCGCTATTTTGTATATGAAGAAGACCGTCCGATGATTAGGGAACATTTACAGCGGATTGCGGATGGAAACGAAAAAAATCACAATCTGCATTACAGATGGCTTGATAAAGAAGGGATGCCGGTATGGATTAACTGCCGTGGAAAGATAATCCATGATAAAGATGGAAAACCTCATTATCTTATAGGCTGTGTAAACGAAATTGGAAATATACAGCGGGCAGATAATATCAGCGGACTTTTGGGTGAAAGAGAAATGCATTCCTTTGTTTCTTCCCATATAAAAGACAGCTCGTCAGTATTTTTAATACATATAGGGATTGATGGATTTAATGCGATTAATGGTACATTAGGCGTAGATTATGGAAATTATGTGTTGAAAAGTGTTGCTGACGGTATCAAGGAATGTCTTTCTGATAACCAGCAGCTGTACCATCTTGTTGCAGATGAGTATATGATTGTTGATCTGGAAAGTCATACAAGAGATGATGTTATGCTATTGCAGAAGGAAATATGTAAAAAAATAGAAGATTTTATTATTTCTGAAAAATATAAGGTGGTTTTTACAGTATCTACCGGAATTATCCATGCAACGAAGCTCTTAAAATATTATGACGAGTATCGTAAAATAGCGGTTTTCTCTTTAAAACAGGCAAAGTCCATGGGAGGAAACGGAGTATATTTTTTTGAGAAAGAAGATTATAAGTTATTTTTAAAAAAAGAGAAAATAAAAAGTGCACTTCGAGGTGCCGTGACAAATGAATTTGAAGGATTTGAAGTATACTATCAGCCGATTATAGATTGTTCCTCGGGAAATATAATTGGTGCGGAAGCGCTTATGAGGTTTTCCATGTATTCAGGTGGAAAAAAAGAAAGTATCTCGCCTGTGGAATTTATACCATTACTGGAAGAAACCGGGCTTATTATTCCGGCTGGAAGATTTGTATTAAATGAAGCTGCGGCAATGTGCCATGAAATGCGGCAGTATATACCGGGATTTAAGGTTAATGTAAATATATCTTATATTCAGATGATGAAAAGTGATATCTGGAAGGACATACTTTCGTCTATAGAACAATATAATCTTCCGTCGGAGAGCCTGTGTGCGGAACTGACAGAAAGCGGATATACGGATATGACACCGTATTTTTATACGCTTCGGAAGAAATTCGAAGAGAAAAAAATACAGTTTATTCTGGATGATTTTGGCACAGGTTTTTCAAATCTACATTGTATTGTAAACATGAATCCTAATTATGTGAAACTGGATAATCATTTTACAGCAAAAGCTATGAGTCAAACAAGGGACTTTGAGCTGTTAAAAAAAATAGTTGAACTGGTACATAGTATAGATATCAAAATATGTATAGAAGGTGTAGAAAAAGAAGAGTGGTATCAAAAGCTGAAAGAAATACATGCTGATTATCTGCAGGGCTATCTTTTTGGCAGACCATGTGATAAAAATCAGTTTTTAAATCAGTTCATATGTAAAGGTATCAACTAGCAAACTTTCTTAATTTTCATTTCTATTTTGGAAAAGGCTTCTTGAAGGAAAATTCTACCTGTGATAGAATAAAATTAATTATACTTACAGGGAAAGTAAGTACCCGGCTGCAGGACATATCCAGGGAACTGCCAGTATAGTGGCAGGTTTTTACGGTTTGCTCCTGCTATTTAGTGAAAAATAAAAAATCATGGAGGATTTTTACAATGGAAGAAGCAAAGCAGAACATCAAACAAAAGAAGGATTCTTACAATCTGAGAATTGTGACGGCTGTACTGGTATTAACAGTGCTGGTTTTAGGGGAATTATATGTGATGATTAACTATCCGTCCAATTATGTGGCATTGATTGTACTTACAGTTGTAGCACTGGCTGATATTTATATTCTGATTGCCAGTGCAATCCAGAAAAATTATAAGAAAGAGATTGACCAGTACGAACAGTATGATAATCTGTTTAAGTCAGAAAAAGCTTCTTATCTTGTAACCCGCAAATCCTTTGAAGATATTGCGGATCAGCTTGATCGTATCGAAGAGGCAGCCGGTTCACCGACAAAGGACATCATAGATGCACAGAAATCCATTGCCAAAGTTACCATAAGCCGTAACAAAGAAAATTCCGATGCATTGATGAATTCCAACGACAAATTATTAGAGCAGATATTTAATTTTTCCGACCGTCTGGATAATCTTGAAAAGAACGTGTTAGAGCAGCAGCGTATCATAGTTGAGAATGCCAATAAAGACCTTCTGCTAAAACAGCAGGAAATGGCAGCTTCCGTGAAAGAAATGGAATTATCCATCCACAATACCATATTAGCTGAAGTTGGAAAAATAAATGGTGCGCCAGCTGTTGCTTATACAGCAGCACCGGTACAGCCATCATCAGCCGCACCAGTTGAGGAAGTAACGCCGGAAGAACCGGAAGCACCAATCAACGAAGTGATGCCGGAAGAACCGGAAGCACCAATCAATGAAGTAATGCCGGAAGAACCGGCAACAGAACCGGAGACAGCTGCAGAGGATATGCCGGATTTAGCAGAAGATGATTTATTAAATATAGATGCTTTATTCGGAAATGACGAAGCAGCTGAGTCTACAAAAGAAGTAGCAGAAGAAACCGGATCTGCAGAAGAAAACAATGAACCGGAACCAGAAGAACCAGTTGGTTTTGATGATACACTTGGATTTGCAGATGAAGAACCGGAAAAACCTGCATTTACAGAAGAAATGGTAAATACCATTGATGAACCGGTTATGGAAATGAATTCCGACCCAAATCATATGATGACACCGGAAGAGATTGCTGCTTTGATTGCAAATGCTGATGCAGCAGCTGAAGAAGCACCAGTTGTAACAGAAGATGCTATTTCAGAAGAATCTGAGCCGATAACGGAAGAGGAACCTGTGTCAGAACCGGTTGTGGAAGAACCGGCAGCAGAGCCTGTTATCGAGGCAAATTCTGACCCGAATCACATGATGACACCGGAAGAAATTGCGGCATTATTTGCTAATATGTAATTTACAAAATTTTTAAAAAAAATAAAAAATTACTTGCAATTCGATAAATTCTATTATATAATAGTCCTTGCGTTAAGCAATGCGCCACTAGCTCAGCTGGCAGAGCACCTGACTCTTAATCAGGGTGTCCAGGGTTCGAACCCCTGGTGGCGCATGTAAAGTACCGATTTTGTGGACGTGGAGCCATGGGGTTGGTGCTTTTTTTTGTTATAAAAAATCCGTAAGAAGCTGTCAGTGGCAGGTTCTGTAGATGTAAATAAGGAATGATGAAGATATCGTTTATTTGTTCAGTATATTTTTTACTTCTTTAAAAGACCTTTGAATTGTAGTAAATTTAGTGTGCAGGGCAGGCTTACGGTAGGAAAAAAGCAAAGCCTTTCTGGAAAAGCAGTTTGATTTGAATTTCATGAGGGCATACCCTTTTTTAGATATTATATGCAAAAGGATATAGAAAAATATATAAATATAGAGGAAATCATTTGGAAAAGAAAATTCTGATTGCCTGTGCAATGCAGCAGGATGAAATTGAAAAGTACAGAAAACAATTAAATATAACATATCCTGTTGTATATCTGCAACGTGGATTGCATAGAAACCCGTCTGTATTAAGAAATCTGCTGCAGCAGGAGATTGACAGGCACCAGGATGTGGATATAATCCTGCTCACCTATGGATTGTGCGGGCGGGGCACGGAAGGGATTGTAAGCTGGAATACAGAGCTTGTAATGCCACGTTTCCACGACTGTATCCACCAGCTTTTGGAGAATCATGTGGATAAGAATTCTCTTTATGCAACAAGAGCGTGGACAATTGACAAGGAGTCCATTGGAGGCCAGTGCCGCACCATTCTTGCTGCTTATGGCAGAGAACGGGGGATGGAAGTCTTAGATACAATCTATGGCGGTTATGAGAAGATTACTTTAATAGATACGCAAAGCTATGATATAAAGAAAACCAAAGATGGACTGAAAAGACCTGCAGAACTTCTAAATAAGAAGCTGGCGGTGGAGCCATCCGACTGCAATATTATAAGAAAGCTTTTATCGGGAAAATGGGATTGTAATTTCGTTCATCTTGAAAAAGGAGAGCGTGTCACAGAAAGACACTTTATATAAGAAAACCGGCTCCCTGACTTAGAATAAAATCTAATATCAGGAAGTCGGTTTTATGATGTATGCTCTGCAGTTTATTATTTTTTCATTTCGTCCATATAGACAGCAATTTTTTTATCCATACCAATAATATGGTTGGATAACCAGCCCAGCAGAAACTGAATCAGTTCCAGAAGATAAGTCTGCTGGTTATTGTCCATATCGTCAAGTTCTGAGAGGTCAATTTCTACCAGGCGTTCAACGAAAGCAGTGTGGGCACGCTTCTGGGCAGCCAGTTCCGGATAGTGCATCTTCTCCATCAGCATTTCCTCATCAGCAAAATGAAATTGTGTATAATCCTTTAATTTCACTAAAAGCCGCATAATTTCATCATATTTGTCATGCAGCAGATCGTTTTGAATCAGGTCATTGGTCTCTTTTATAATTTCAAAGAGACGGCGGTGCTCTTTATCCACAAGGTCAATGCCGGTCTTGTATTTGTCCGTAAAGGCAAATGGGTCTTCGGAAGTCCCTTCAACTGCGGACATTTTTCCAATCATCATATCACTGCTTAAGATATGGTGGTACAGCCAGCGTACCAGATAGGAAAGCAGTTCTTCGAAAGATGCTCTGGCAGCCTCTTTTGAAGACTTATCTAAAATAAAGGAATTGATTTTCTCAGCAAATTCAGCATGTTCCTTTTTCTGAAGAGGAAGCTCCGGGTCATGAATCTGTTCCATATAAGCCTCTTCATGGGCGAAATGTGTATTCGCATAATCCTTCAGATGAAGAAGCAGGCTCTGGGCAATTCCGGAAATATCTTCGGTTGTTTTAACAAGGGAAAGAGCATCATTTATTATCTGGAATAATTTGCGGTGTTCCTCATCTATTTGTGGAATATGAATCATACAATCTTCTGTAAATTCGTACATGGTATACATCTCCTTACATTATATCAATGATTTATGCTATGATGTATTATAAACCCTCAGAAGATAAGCCACAATAAAAAAAGAAAAATTTATAAAAATTTCACTGATAAACCAACTCCGACTGCTCAGGCAAATGGTTCATCTCATGGGTCATGCATCCGGCAGTGTCCGTGCACTGGCACTATCGGAAAGGTCATAAAGGAATATTTCTGGAAGTAATCAGCTTGCAGATAGGATTTCCCCTGGAAGAGAATTTCTCTTCGTATTCGGTCATGATATTGCCTTCATTCATGGCAGTATCATGGTGTAAATCCCTTGTAAATGCGTCCAGATTCCAGCCTGCAGCATCGATTTCTTCTAAGGAGAAGTCAAAAAGTCCTACGTTATCGGTCTTAAACTCAATCTGTCCGTCACCTTTTAAGACTTTGTCATAGCGCTCTAAGAACTGGCGGGAGGTCAGTCTTCTTTTGGCATGGCGGTCCTTTGGCCATGGGTCGGAGAAATTAAGATAAATGCGGTCTAACTCGCCTTTTTCGAAAAAGTCCGGCAGAAGTGCCGCATCTTCACACAGAAGGCGTAAGTTTGGCAGTGGATTTTCTTCCAATTTCTGGAGTCCGCGGTACAATACGCTTTCGTAACGTTCCATGCCAAGATAGTTGATATCCGGATTCCGGGCAGCTAAGTCCATGATAAAGCGTCCCTTGCCCATGCCGATTTCAATGCGGATCGGGTGGTCATTTCCAAATATTTCATTCCAGTGTCCTTTATGGGAAGCAGCATCCTTGATACAGAGGTCACTGGCTTCTACAGCCGGCGCAGCCGCCGGGATATTGCGAAGTCTCATAATATGAAATCCTTTCTACTTATATATATCTTTCGAAAACAATTTATCATATTTATGGTTTAAAAGAAAGAGAATTGTGAATATTAATGGAAAGGTATTGCACCATGGAAATGGATTGATATATACTTAAAGGTAAGAATGATTTAGGAGCAGCAGAAAATGAAAAAGAAAAAGAGAATATTAAGCTTCGGACTGGCAGTGTGCTGTTTTGTCGGCTTATTGGGTATAAACACACAAAAGGTAAAGGCGGCAGAGTACTGGCCCCAGGATCCGGAAACCGAATCACCCAATGCGATTGTGATGGAAGAGAGCACAGGAACGGTTCTTTATGATAAGAATTCCACGGAGCAGCATTGTCCGGCAAGTATCACGAAGATTATGACCACGCTTCTGGCACTGGAAAACTGTTCGCTGGATGAGACAGTAACATTTTCCAAAGAGGCGGTTTATAACACCCATGGTTCCGGAATCTCCAGGGATGTGGGAGAGCAGATGACCATGGAGGAATGCCTTTATGCAGTCATGCTGGAGTCTGCCAATGAATGTGCCTATGCGGTAGCGGAGCATGTAGGCGGAACCGTTGAGAATTTCGTTCAGATGATGAATGACAAAGCGGCAGAGTTAGGTTGTGTGAATACACATTTTAACAATCCACACGGACTATCTGAGGGAGAGGATGCAACCCTTCACTACACCTGCTGTTATGATATGGCACTGATTGCAAAGGCGGCTTACCAGAATGAGACTTTCCGTGTGATTACATCAACTAAGACCTATCAGATTCCACCAACCAACAAGCATGATGAAATCACCTATCTGCAGAATCACAATGAGATGATTCATGCCTTTAAAACCAGAGGACAGTATCTCTATGAATATTGTGTTGGTGGCAAGACCGGATACACCACAGCGGCAAACAGTACGCTGGTTACCTATGCAGAAAAGGACGATATGACACTTATCTGTGTCATTATGAATGCTCAGTCGCCGGCGCAGTGGACAGATAGTATTGCATTGTATAATTATTATTTTGAGAACTTTTCGCTATATAATGTAGCTCAGAATGAGACAAGGCTTGAAAATGGAGAAATGGATATGGGAATGCTCAATACCAATTCCTCCTTTGTAAAGATAGACCCGGCGGGAAATATTGTTCTGCCAAAGAGTGCAGAATTCAGCGAAGCTACGCCAGCAGTAAGCTATGATAATACTTCGGATGATGTGTTGGCAAATATCAAATATACATTTGCAGGACATGATGTAGGCAGTGCGGATATCATTTCCACCGGAGTAAAAGCAGATACATTCTCCTTTGATAATGTAAAATCAGAAGAGATTTCTACGGAAGCAGGAACCAGAACCACCACGAAGCATAAGTTCCAGATAAATATCTGGAAAGTGTTATTGGGAATTCTCGGTGTCGCAGCTCTTGTGGTCATAGCATTTCTGATTTGGAGATTTGCGGATAATTTCTATATTATCAGACACAAATATTTCTCAAAGAGCAGACCGGATAAACGTTATAAAACCATAAAAAGAAACTATCGCAGCAAGAGGAGACGACGCAGAAGAAGAAAATAGTCTCGAAAATTGCAATAGAACAACTGAAAAAGACAAGAATAAAAAGAAACGACAATATTTAAATTTAAATATTGTCGTTTTACGTTATCTTGGACATTAACGTCAGGACGAATTATATTCTGATAATTTGTGGATAAATCCATTATTATTCTGTTATTATAGCAGAGTTATCCACACTATTTGGATAATTATCATCAATTTGTGGATAACAGAGTCTGGAGGTAGGAAAGGATACGGCTGCGCTCCCTGGTGTAGATAATGATGCCATTATAAGCCTTTACCATAGTATCATAATGTCCCTTTAAGCTGATGGAAGAACTTAAAGTATACATCAGATAATCGGCAAGCTCGGTTGGTACTTCAATCAGTACCGGTTCGGATTCCGCCAGACTTTTTAAAGAAGCTTCACCGGATTGCAGCAGGCGGCTGATTTCTTTGTCCTGCTCAAATTGCTCTGATGTTTTATTTACAATAAAGTAACCTCTCTCATCCCGGGGCATATCCATTGCCTTGATGGCACGCTGCACCTGTTTGGTCAGCGCATCGGAAGCAGGGTAAAGGGACTGGAAATATCCCATAAAATCCGAAGCCTGACGGAAATGTTCATTGCAGCCCTTTTCCAATACTTCTGTGACCAGAATACGTTTGATAATCTTCTGGCAGGTTTCCCGGGAAGGGTTTTTTCGGGTAGTATTTTCTGTTTCCATAAATACCTCATTTATCAAAAACAAGCGTATATTCGAATAGACATATGCGACATTAAATATTGTTCCAAATAAATTATACGACAAGAAAATGACTTTTACAACGACAAATTAAAAAAATGGGACAAATTGCAACAGAAATTGACAAGCGGCAAAAATTAACTTATACTAGAAGAAAAATGCGAAGGAGCGATATCTATGAATGCGAAGCAGAAAGAGCAGACCATTGAAGAGATAAAGAAGCTTTTAGAAGAAAATAATGGCATTGTGAAAGCCGAAAAATTATATCCTTTGGGATTGACCTATAAAAGTATTCAGGGACTGGTGAAAGCCGGCATACTTGACCATGTAAAGAGTGGATATTATTCCATGGGGTATGAAGAGAAGCCGCAGGAAGAAATTATTCTGGGACTGTTTCCGGATGGAATCTTATGTATGGACAGCGCCCTTTACTATTACGGTTATATTGAGAAGCGTCCTTATGAATGGAGTATTGCCATTAGCAAGAATACTTCGAAGTCAAGGTTCCGCATGGAATATCCGGTGGTGAAACCATATTATACAGAGCCGGAAGTCATGGAGCTTGGCGTAACGGCCATTCCTTTTGCCGGTGGCGAGATGAAGATTTATGAAAAAGAGCGTCTTATCTGTGACTGCCTCAAGTACGAGGAACGTCTGGAGCGGGAGGATTTAAAGAAGGCGCTGCTGGCATTTATCAATGAGCCAAAGAAAGATATTGCAAAATTAATGGAATATGCCAGAGCCCGCAAGGTTGTGGCAAAGGTTCAGAGCAGAATTGGAGTGTGGCTGTAGTGGCAGAGTGCATACTGAGTGAATCATTGATCCGGCAGAGAAGTGAGGACTTGCAAATCCCTTTTGTGGACCTGCTTCCTTCTGCGGTAACCGAGTATTTTCTATATCAGATAAGTAAATCAACATTTGCAGAGAAGCTTTATCTTAGAAATGGCAGCAGCCTCGGTGTGGAGAATTATCGCCGGAAAAGAGTCTTTTCCCTTTCCTATTATTATCAGGTGGTAAAGGATGAGCATTTAACGGAAATGCAGTTAGGGCAGCTCATGAAAGAGGTGTTAAGCCGGAAGCCGGAGTATGTCTATCAGATAGAGAAAGAAAGGGCGGGCAGCTATCAGATAGAGGTGCTGGCAAAATCAAAGGAGCATGAAGTTCCCATTACCCTGCGTTTTCAGGAGCTTCGGGACGAGCAGATGCAGCCTGCCCATGGAGAATTGCCATTTTTCTTACAGGAGAATACGGTAATCCAGTTTCTGCAATATCCTTATGAGCAGGTTGTGGCAGAGAATTTTGTGGAAATCTTAGAGAAAATGGAATTAATCAACGACCTGTCCTGCTATGAAGAAATTTATGGAATCTTAAAGAAAGAGGCGTTAGATGGCAGAAAGGTTGAGCAGCAGATTATTGAAATTGGAACAAAGAGAGAGCTGTTTTTTGGAAAAGACCGGCTGGATACCGTCCTTCACTATAAGGATTATACTTATATGAAACGGAAATGGACGGCATACTTAAAGAGGGAACGTAAAAAAGAGCCAGACTGGGTGGAAGTGATGACTCTTTTGGAAGCCTTCTTCCCACCGGTCTGGCGTGCAATTATCAGAGATGAAATTTTTATCGGAGACTGGATGCCGGAACTGTGCCGTTTCCTGTAGATATTTAATGGCTATAGTCGCGGATCAGCGTCTTTAAGAAGCCAAGAAGTGACTTTGGCTTGCGGAAGTCAAAGCAAGGAACTTCTTCGCATTTGTAACCGAAATCACTGGCGATGGCAACAAGACCGGAAAGGGGATGCAGCGGAGTCTCATTTAACTCACTGCTCAAAAGCTCGATTTTAAAGCAGTCTTCATCTTCTAAATCGCAGGTGAGGATGAGGTCTACATTTGTAATATTGGAAAAATCTTTTTCTGAATCAAAGATGGCAGCCTTAATGCCATCTTTTTTTAATGCCTCCAATAGCTGGATGCAGAAGGTCTTTTTATCAATGATGGAATCCCCCACCAGCGATACCACGGGAATAAAAGAAATAATATTGCCTGTTGCCGGAAGCTCCAGATTGCTGTCTTCATCAAAAAGCTCTCCCCGTTCAGAAAGCAGCTTTAAGGCATGATAATAATGGGTGCGGGTATTGATGTTAAAAAACTGTTCATTCAGTGGAACCGGACATACTTTAGCCAGTTCGTCTTCCGGGATATAGCCGGCATTGCATTTCTCATGAAGCCGGTTAAAGGAATATTGGTGAAAGAGCATGGCTTTTCCCACCTGCGGAATGCAGCTTTTGGAGTAGACAGCGGAGAGAGTCTCCAGCTGGTCATTGGCGCGCTCAATTGCCCAGATAGGATGTTCCTGTGGCTGTGACAGCAGGTAAAGCCCCAGTGCCGGTTCTACAAAAGGTGTATCCACGGAAATGAAGAAGGCACGTTCCTCAGAAATCATGGAAAGTGCGCTGAAGATACCGGACAGCGGACCGGCATTTCCATAGATGTCTCCAATGGTTGTCACCGGAAGATTCAGATGCGCATAATCATTTTTCTGCTGGACAGAAAGGTAGATTTTCGGAAAATCCGGCTGAAATTTCCGGACCAGATATTCAATCAGGCAGCAGTCCCCAAAAGGGAGCAAAGCCTTGTCCGTTCCAATTCTTGTACTTTTTCCACCACATAGTATAACCAGTGCATGACTCATAACATTTACCTCATGTAACATTTTACCTTCTCAAAAGTTCTTCCATCATAACATAAATCAGTCTGACTGTAAAACAAACATATCATTTCGCATATGTACCCGTTCAATTTCATTACGGCGGTAGGTCTGAATCAGATAGTGATTTTTCCGGTCAAAGAACAGAGCAATCTTCTTCGTAAATATGGAAGTTCCCGGCGTATATTCAATGATGTGCAGGGATGCACGGTATTGTTTCTTTATTTTCCAGATGTCCATAAGACCGATTCCGCTGCCGCCACTGTCCTTGTGAGTGGTGTGCCGGGTCTGACCAAAGTCCTCAAAGAGCTGCACATCAAAGGCATTCCCACTGTCAGAAATCTCCAGGGTGGAAGTATCTTCGTCATGACAAAGGCAGACAGAAAGACTGCGCACCTCATTATCACCAATGGCAATCATGGCATTTTCCAGCAAATCTGCCAGAAGGTGGGAAAGGTCTTCCCCGGAAATGACATCTTCCGTCATTTTTACAATATTGCCTGTGATATGCAGGGAAAAGTTGATATTCTGTGCCAGGGCACGCTGCTGCATATAGGTAAAAAGCGCATCTAAAACACAGACCCCGGTTGCCGGAAGAGCGTGTTCATCATGGTGGTAGGAGTTCAGCGTACCTTTCCGATCCTGTGCCATGGTCTTTAACCCGCTGGCAAGCTGTTCGCCCTTCTTTCTGGTATCACCGTCTGTGGTCCCATCCTCTAAATATTCGCAGACAGCCAGCTCCATTGCCGGAATCAGCTTGTTATCTTTATGAATAATCTTAGCCAGGGCATCATTATTTTCCTCTAATTTCCGGATGCGGTTATCTTTCTCAATGAGTTCATTCTGTAAAGCCTTAAGCTCCGCCTGCCGCAGCTTCTCCCGGTAGTCACGGGTAATCCGGAACCGCCACCAGCAATAAAGCAGAAGTCCAATCAGGAAAAGGGCGATGAGGAGAAAAAGGAACTGCATGTCAGGAATGGAATCATAAAAGCTGATTATGGTAACAATGAGCAGAATAAAACAGCTTAAGATAAAACCTGTGGCAGAAGAGCCGATTTGATAGAGAAATGGCATGCCACGGCGGAGCCTTTTGATTTTGAAAAGAAGGAATATTAAGAGCAATTCAAGAAGTCCGCCTGAAATTTGAATCAGAGCATATGGCAGGTTGTAATTTCCATAAAAGAAGGGTAATAGTGTGAATCCTATAAGAACACCTGAAATTGCAAGAAAAATGAAATTTACACTAAGAGAAATGGTAAAGGATAGCAGACTTAATGTAAGCTGTATCTTAGTTACCAAAGTAAGTATAAAAGCATTTAAAAGGACAAAGACAGGGATTGCAAATAGAGGCAGACATGCATTGATAAAATTAAATAGGAAAGCTTCACCAATGAATATAAAAGAAAGAAGAATAGCATATTTCTTTTGCGAAAGTTTAAAATTTAATAATTTAAAATATAAATAGTAGCAACATAAAAGGTCAAAGAACCAACGAATTATATTTTGAATCATACAATACCTCATATAAATGTATTAAAAATCATATAAAAACCAACCCGATTTTAAACCTAAGAAATGTTCCGAATTTTTCTATAATCTCCTTACATTTTTGAAAAGGAGGAATAGAAATGGATTGGTTATTAGATTTTATCAAGCAGTTTATCAAACATTAACGTCCATCCGTAATCTTTTCCGCGTAAAAGTAAATGAACTCCTTAATGGTAGGCATTCCGCGGTCAGGATTAATGTGGGCAGTGTAGCAGTTAAGAAGAGTTTCGGTGTCATTGGAATTCCATGCGCGGTTAATGGCATTCTGCATGGCACGTTCCACACTGGAATTACTCTTCTTATACTTGTTACCAAGAATCTGGGAAATGTTTGTGGTCGGTCCATCAATTGTTATCATAATGGCATCGGTCAGATATTTGTAACCAACAACCTTTGGACTGATACCAATGAGCTCCAGTTCCCGGTGGATTCTGCGGATAAGTCCCTGCTCTAAATCTTTCTGATTATCTTTCATATAAGAAGTATTGGATGTGGATTCTGTCATTTCAATCATAGGAAGAAGCTGTTCGAGAAAATCAACAGCAGATTCCGGAGAATAAGAATCTTCATATTTGCCGATAATGAAATCAGCACCAAGTCTTCTGGCAGATTCCAGCGTGATTTTGCTGGAGTTGTAAGTAGTGACAAGAATATAAGGCTTTTTCTCTAAGCCCAGTTTATTTAAGTCAGAGAGGAAAAACAGTCCGTTTCCACCGCCGTGATGCAATTCCAGATCAAGAATAACAGCGTCAGGAAGCGTATTCTGTACATATTGAATGCCAACATAAGAATTATTGGTGACGCCGGCTAAATCCATATTATCTTTAGTTGCAATATAGTTTGAAATACGATTGCAGGTGTTCATATCATCTTCGATTAATAAAATGTGGAGCATTTTTTCCATGTACAAGTCCTCCTGATTTACTCATATATCGTTTCAATAAAATAACATTTCACAAGGCATCTTTAAAATTAAGCTTATTATATCTCAAAAACCCCTTTAAAACAACAAAAAACAATACAAACCAACGAAAACCAACAACAAAAGCGTAAAGTTTGTGTTGGAAAAAAGTGATAAACTACCCAGTAAGGAGTATCGATAAAGAATTTGAGTTGTGTAAAGTTATCATATAGATTCGGGTGGCTGCTTTCAAAGCAGTCACCCGAAAGTCGTTTCTGGAGAGTCTGAATAGAAGCCGTTGACTTGGACAAAATAGTAGAATATAATAAAAGTACGAAAAAACATACGGATTTTAATACGAAAAGAGGTGAGAATATGATAGCAGTAAAATCAATGAATGTAAGAGACCATTTTAAAGAGTGGTGTAATAAGGTAATAAATGGAGAGACTATTATTGTATCAAGACCAAAGAATGAAAATATTGTTATGATGTCTGAAGCAGAATATAACGATATGAAGAAAGCTCAGAGAAATGCAGATTATCTGGCTATGCTGGACAAATCTATGTCCGAAGCGGAATCTGGTGGAGTTATTGTAAAAACAATTGGGGAATTGGAGAATTTATAGGTGAATATCATTTTTACACCGACTGCCTGGGAGCAGTATACAGAGTGGCAGCGGGAAGATAAGAAAATAGTAAAACGCATTAATGAATTGATAAAAAGTATAGACAGAGAGGGATTGGCACAGGGAATAGGAAAGCCGGAACCATTGAAATACAGGAAAGTCTGGAGCAGGCGGATTACGGATGAACACCGCCTTACATACAATTTTGATGTAAATTTAAATTTAATTATTTATACTTGCAAATATCATTATGAAGAGTAGAACAATGGAAAAAAACGCAACTTACAGGAAGTACAGACCGAAAGGTGAACCATGACATATATAAAAGATGAATTATGTAAACTTGCATCCTCTGATATGTATCCCCTTCATATGCCGGGACATAAGCGGAGACTGGATTGTGACATCAATCCTTATACATATGATATTACAGAAATAGATGGATTTGATAATCTGCATGCCGCAGAAGGAATCATAAAGGAAGCCGAGGAGCGGGCAGCCGCATTATGGGGCGCAAAGAGTTCTTTCTTTCTGGTAAATGGAAGTACCTGCGGTATTTTAGCAGCACTCAGTGCCGCATTACCGAAAAAGGGACATCTTCTGATGGCACGAAACAGCCATAAGGCAGCATATCATGCAGCATATTTAAGAGAGTTACAGGTGACATATCTCTATCCGGTATTTACAGAATTCGGGATACAGGGTGGAATACTGCCGGAGCAGGTGGAAGCTGCATTAGAAGCGGATGAAAGTATTGAGGCTGTGTTTCTTACATCACCAACCTATGATGGAATCGTATCAGATATAGAAAAAATAGCAGAAATTGCCCATCAGCATGGGATTCCGCTGATTGTGGACGAAGCTCATGGTGCACATCTTGGCTTTCATCCGTATTTCCCAAAATCAGCTATTACGCTGGGAGCAGATGTAGTGATCCAGAGCCTGCATAAGACGCTTCCGGCACCTACACAGACTGCAATTCTGCATTGGAATTCTTCTTATATAAAGAAGGAACGGCTGGAGTGGTTCTTAAATATCTATGAAACCAGTTCTCCATCCTATTTATTCTTGGCCAGCATGGATGAATGTGTGCGTCTTCTGACGGAAGAGAAAGAGAAGTATTTTGATGCATATGAGAAGCATCTGAGAGACTTTTATGAAAAAGCATCCCATTTTTCTAATGTGGAAGTCATGGGAGAAGTGGATTTAAAAGAGACAGAAGGCTTTGCCAAAGATCCGTCGAAGCTGGTACTCCGTGCCACGAAAGCCGGACTTTCCGGGGAAGAGCTGTATCAGCTGCTCAGGGAAAAATACCATTTGCAGTTAGAGATGTGTCAGGGAGACTATGCGCTGGCAATGACCAGTATCTTTGACCGTGAAGAAGGATTTAACCGGCTGTATGCGGCACTGGAAGAAATTGATAAAAAAGAAGCCGCAGCAAGAAGAACAATAACGCCGCAGTTTCTGACCGAAGCCTATGCAAAGCGGACGGTCCGCATATCCATTGCAGAAGCGCTGGATGCAAAGACAGTGGAAATGGGGCTGAAGGAAAGTGTTGGAAAGACGGCAGGAGTATTTGTCTATCTTTATCCGCCGGGTATCCCGATGCTGGTGCCGGGAGAAGGGATTTCCAAAGAAGCAGTGGCAGTGATAAAAACCTGCCGGGAGAATGCATTTCGTATTCATGGCGTGACTGAGGACGGAAAGATAAAAGTTGTCATTTCCTGAAAATTATTTTATACTAGAAAATAGACGGCAAAACCGTAGAAACAGGAGATTTGCACATGGGAAAGATTTTCTGCCTGATGGGCAAGAGCTCAACAGGAAAAGATACCATATATAAGATGCTGCGGGATGAGAAAGCGTTGCAGCTTCAGACGATTGTACCATATACTACCCGGCCGATCCGTGCCGGCGAGACGGAGGGCGTAGAGTATCATTTTATTGATGAACAAAGGCTTTTGAAGCTCGAAAAAGAAGGAAAAGTCATAGAGCAGCGCGCATATGATACTATATACGGAATCTGGCGCTATGCCACAATTGCAGACGGGCAGGTCAATCTGTCGGAGCACAGTTATCTTCTGATTGGCACCCTTGCCGTGTATACACAGCTTTGTGCCTATTATGGAAAAGACGCAATCGTACCGATATATATAGAAGTAGAAGATGGTTTACGTCTGCAGCGGGCATTGGACCGGGAGCGGATGCAGGATAAGCCAAAGTATACAGAGCTTTGCAGGAGATTTCTTGCAGATGATGCGGATTTTGCAGAAGAAGCATTGGAAAAGGCAGGAATTACCAGACACTTTGAGAATGATAATCTGCAAAAGACAGTAGAGGAAATTGCAGCTTTTGTGCTATCATATAATGGATAGGTGATAAAATGGAGATTAGAGTAAACGACACTGCACCGGTGAATCAGACCACCGGAACCACGCCGGTAGACACCGGAGACGGCAGCTTTAAATTTACATTGACCAGTGCAATCGAAGAGCAGGAGCTTCAGCAGCGGTTGAACAGCCTCTTAGATGACATTACCAAGCAGGGTAATCTTATTGCACAGCATATGGACATTCGGGACATGAAGAAATACCGCGGACTGGTGAAGGATTTCTTAAATGAAGTCGTAACCCGTTCCCATAAATTTTCCAGAGAGAACTTTCTCGACCGGAAAGGCCGTCATCGTGTCTATGGAATCGTCAAGTTGGTGGATAAGAACTTAGACGAACTGGCAGAAGAGCTGGTGAAGGATGAGTCGGACCACATTACCATATTGGATAAAATCGGGGAAATTGCAGGATTATTGCTGGATATTTTCACGTAAAAACAGGGCAGCCTAAGACAGCAGGAAGCTTCAGGAGAAAGGAGCACACATGGCAGGATTTGCAGAAATCATTGGACATGAACAGATTATAGAGCATTTACAGAATGCAATAAAAATGGATAAAATATCCCATGCATATATATTGAACGGACCGGACAAATCCGGCAAGAAAATGCTGGCGGAGGCATTTGCCCAGACCCTGCAGTGTGAACAGCACGGCATTGAGCCCTGCATGGAGTGCCATTCCTGTAAGCAGGCAGTGAACCACAACCAGCCGGACATCATTTATGTCACACATGAGAAGCCGAATACGCTTTCCGTGGCAGATATCCGTAGCCAGCTTGTAAATGATGTAGATGTGAAGCCATACAGCAGCAGATATAAGATTTATATTGTAGATGAAGCAGAGAAAATGAACCAGCAGGCGCAGAATGCATTGTTAAAAACCATCGAGGAGCCGCCGGCATATGCGGTTATCATTCTGCTGACTACCAATGCGGATGCATTTTTACCGACGATTCTTTCCCGGTGTGTGGTATTGAACCTTAAGGTAGTTTCCGATGATAAAATCAAAAAATATCTGATGGAGCACTGTAAAGTGCCGGATTATCAGGCGGATGTGTGTGTGGCATTTGCCCAGGGAAATGTGGGAAAGGCAATGGCGTTGGCATCTTCGGATGATTTTCAGGAGCTGAAAGCTGCAGCCGTGCAGTTATTAAAGCGAATCCATGAGATTGAGCTTTATGAATTTAAGGAAGCCATCAAACAGATTAACGAATATAAAATGGAAATCAATGATTATCTTGATATCATGATGATCTGGTTTCGTGACATTTTATTATATAAAGCAACAACAGATGTAAATGGACTGATATTTAAGGATGAAGTCTATGACATAAAGAAGCAGGCAAGCAAGAGTTCCTACAGTGGAATTGAAGCAATATTAGAAGCGTTGGAAAAGGCAAAGGTGCGCCTTACGGCAAATGTCAACTTTGACCTTGTGATGGAATTGTTGCTGCTGACAATAAAGGAGAATTAGAATGACAAAAGTAGTTGGAGTCAGATTCCGCAGAGCCGGAAAGATATATTATTTTGACCCGGGTAAAGCAAAGATGGCGGCAGGCAGCCATGTTATCGTGGAGACTGCCCGTGGCATAGAGTACGGAACTGTGCTGATTGCCCCGAAAGAGGTAGACGATAAAGCAGTGGTTCAGCCATTGAAGCCGGTCATCCGCGTGGCAACACCGGAGGACGATAAGACCGAGCAGAGAAATAAAGAGAAAGAAAAAGAAGCATACAAAATCTGTCTTGAGAAAATTGCAAAGCATAAGCTTGAAATGAAGCTGGTAGAAGCAGAGTATACCTTTGATAACAATAAGCTTCTGTTTTACTTTACCGCAGACGGACGAATTGATTTCCGTGAACTGGTAAAGGATCTGGCAGCAGTATTCCGTACCAGAATTGAGCTGCGCCAGATTGGAGTGAGAGACGAGACCAAGATTTTAGGCGGAATTGGAATCTGCGGAAGAGAATTATGCTGTAAATCCTATCTGGCTGATTTTGCTCCGGTATCCATTAAGATGGCAAAGGAGCAGAACCTGTCCTTAAATCCGACTAAGATTTCCGGTGTATGTGGCAGACTGATGTGCTGTCTGAAAAATGAGGCTGAAACATACGAATATTTAAACAGCCGTCTTCCGAATGTGGGTGATACCGTTACCACAATTGATGGATGTAAAGGTGAAGTACAGAGCATTAACGTATTGCGTCAGCTGGTGAAGGTCTTAATCGAAGTAAATGATGAGAAAGAACTTCGGGAATATAAGGTAAAAGAGCTGAAGTTCAAGCCAAGAAGACGCAGAGACAATATCAAACTTTCTCCGGAAGAGATGAAAGAGCTGGAAGCCTTAGAGGATAAGGGAGGAAAGTCTAAGATTAATGACGTCAAGTAATGAGATTCAATTAAAACCGGATGAGCGTGTGGACGAGCTGAATCGCAAGGGTTATCGTATCATTCAGGATACGAAGCAGTTCTGCTTTGGAATGGATGCGGTACTCTTAAGTGCTTTTGTAAAGGTAAAGCCGAAACAGAGAGTGTTAGACCTTGGAACCGGAACGGGAGTGATTCCCATCCTATTAGAGGCGAAGACTCTCGGAGAGCATTTTACCGGGCTTGAGATTCAGCCGGACAGTGCCGACATGGCAAGACGAAGTGTTGCGTTAAATGGATTGACGGATAAAATCGATATCGTAACAGGAGATATAAAAGATGCCTCGAAGATCTTTGGGGCATCTTCTTTTGATATTATAACCACAAATCCGCCTTATATGATAGGACAGCACGGTCTTACGAATCCGGAGGAAGCAAAGGCAATTGCCCGCCATGAAATATTGTGCAATCTTACGGATATTATGAGGGAGAGTGCGAGAATACTAAAGCCGGGGGGACATTTTTTTATGGTACACCGCCCGTTTCGTCTGACAGAAATCATCTGCTGTATGCATGAGCATCGCATCGAGCCAAAGCGGATGCGGCTGGTATATCCATATGCAGACCGGGAGCCGAACATGGTACTTATCGAAGGCTGCAGAGGCGGGCGTTCCCGTATGACGGTGGAGAAGCCGCTGATTGTATACAAGGAACCGAATGTATACACCGATGAAATATATGAGATTTATGATTTGTAATGAAAGAAAGGGAAGACATATGTTTAATGAGATAACAATTGGACCGTTGACACTTCATACGTATGGACTGATGATTGGACTTGGATTTTTAGCCGCATATGCGATGTGTTATTACCGTGGAAAAAAGATGAAAATGGAAAAAAGCGGAGATATCCTTTATGGAATCTTCTGGTGTGCCATCATCGGCGGACTGGTGGGAACCAGATTGCTTTATTATATTGTAGAGATTCCGGAGATTATCAAAGACCCATCCATTCTCTGGAACTTTAAAAACGGTTATGTAGTATATGGAGGAATTATCGGAGGAATCTTAGTATCCTGGCTTTACTGCAGGATAAAGAAGGTATCTTTCATCGAATACTTTGACCTTGTTATGCCGGCAGTAGCACTGGCACAGGGCTTTGGAAGAATCGGATGTTTCTTTGCAGGCTGTTGTTACGGAAAAGCAACGGACAGCTGGTTTGGAATTACCTTTACTCATTCCGACTATGCTCCAAATGGAGTCAAGCTGATACCAACACAGCTTATTTCATCTGCAGGAGACTTCATGATTTGCCTGATGCTGCTTGCTTATGCAAAGCGCAAACCGAAAAAAGGCAGAGTGGCATCCTTATACTTAATGTTCTATGGAATCGGAAGATTTGGTGTGGAATTTTTAAGAAGTGATTACCGCGGAAGCGTGGGATTCCTTTCTACTTCCCAGTTTATTTCCATTGGTATTGTGGCAGCAGGCATCATACTCTATCAGATGTTGCCGCGCATTTATGAAGGTGCGAAGAAAGCGGAGTAAGAAGATATATAATACCACTTAAATAAAAGAGGATAGATTATGGCAGGAAAACTGTATTTGTGTGCAACACCCATTGGAAATTTAGAGGACATCACGTTCCGGGTATTGCGTACCTTAAAGGAAGTAGATTTAATAGCGGCAGAGGATACGAGAAATTCCATTAAGCTCTTAAATCATTTTGAGATTAAGACACCGATGACCAGCTACCATGAATACAACAAAATTGAAAAGGCATATAAGCTGGTAGAGAAATTGCAGGAAGGCAAAAATATTGCCCTGATAACAGATGCCGGAACACCGGGTATTTCAGATCCGGGAGAAGAACTGGTTCTAATCTGTTATGAGAATGGCATCGAAGTAACTTCCCTTCCGGGACCGGCAGCCTGCATTACTGCATTGACCATGTCTGGACTTCCCACCAGACGATTTGCCTTTGAGGCATTTCTTCCAAGAGATAAAAAAGAGCGTGCCAGAGTCTTGGAGGAACTGGCTCAGGAGAGCCGAACCATGATAGTATACGAAGCTCCACACCATCTTCTAAAGACCTTAAAGGAGCTTTATGAAGTTCTTGGAAACCGTGAATTAACGGTCTGCAAGGAGTTGACCAAGCGATATGAGAATGCGACAAAAACGACATTCGAAGATGTCATAAGATTTTATGAGGACAACGAACCAAAAGGAGAGTACGTTTTAGTTATTTCCGGAAAGACATTTGAGACAAAGGAACGGGAAGCCAGAGAAGCCTGGGAGAGCCTTTCCGTCGAGGAACATATGGCACATTATGAGGCTTCCGGCATGGAACGGAAGGAAGCCATGAAGCAGGTGGCAAAGGATCGTGGCATCAGTAAACGTGATGTATATCAGGTACTGTTAAAGTAGAAGTTAAATAGTCTGCCGGTAGTAGTCCTTTAAATATTTTTTTACAATATCAAAAGGTGCAGGACCGATGGACAACACTGCCTGGTGAAACTGTTTATCGGAATAGGAATCCCCGAAGGTTTCTTTGGCGTAGTCCTTTAGCTGAAGGAATTCCAGGCAGCCAATATAATATTTGAGATAATGAGCCGGCTCCGCTACGATATAGTCGTAGATTTCGGAGACGGCTTCCTTATTGTCGATGCCATAATCACTTAAGAAGTCCTTAAGGTCACTGAGTGTCCAGCCCTTTGCATGAATGGATAAATCTGCGGTGGCATAGAGGCTCAAAAGAGCGGACTGGTTGTGCATAAGGAGCGAAGCCTTTTCCTCCGTCAGACCGGCATAAGAGTAAGAGAGCATTTCCACATAAGTTGCCCAGCCCTCTACATAGCCGGGATAGTTGAGAATACTCCGGATGGGTGCACAGCCGGAGGCAGACGTAGTGGTAGTCTGATAGAGATGTCCCGGGAATCCTTCGTGCGCCAGTGTGGTGAAAAGCTCGAAGCCTTCGTAGTGGCTGCGGGGATTGATATAGATGACATTATGGGAAATGTTATCGATAGGGGCCGTCAGATAAAAGGCGGGAGCCATGGAATCCTGCATACAAGGGTCCACGGAGCGGACGGAAAAATCCGTAGAGACCGGCGGCAGGAAATCCTTTGTAATAGCAGAAGAAAGACAGGTAAGCATCTCCTCCGGGGTGGCATCCTTCATTGGAAAATCATCGGAAGCAAGAGAGATACCGGGATGACTGGCAGCAATCCCGTTGATGGCAAGAAGGTCGGATTTCCGTTGCTTTTCCGTCATTTCTAAAAGTTCATCTATGGAATGGGAAGAGCCGGTGGCGTCATAAACCAAAGCAGCATAATAGTCTGAGCCATCCGGAAAATAACAAAGTCCGGCGGAGTTACTGCCACTGCCCTTGTGCTCCACCAGAAAATCCCGCAAAGCTTCATAGGCTGGCAGAATATATTCCCTAAAAGCACCTTCATTTTCGATACAGTAGGAAGCCTGTTCCTCTGCTGTTAAATCAGGAAGTTCCGCTACTTTATTACGAAAAGTAGTAATCAGATAATGCTCAGAACTGTTATCACAGAAGGTATTTAAGTCTGCAATCAGCGTATCCGCCTGGGTATCCGAAAGAAAAAGTCCCTCATTGATTTTATTCGTTTCATAATCTAAGACAGAATCAAAGCAGGATGGGATCAGTGAAAGCAGAGTCAGATAATCCTCCACATCTTTACGGTCATAGAAATGGTATTCTGATAGCAGAACCGGAAGCTGGGCAGGAAATCCGGTGGAAGGACGCAGGATTTCCGGGTAATAGGTATAGTCCGACTGACTGCGGTTAGAAGAGACATAGTCATTCAAAATATCATAAGTCAGCTTCTGCTCGGTGGTCAGTACCTCATAGTCATAGGACTGTAACCCACAGGAGATATTTTCGATATTTAAGGCAGATTGCTTTCTGGCATCGGCAGAATAATCCGGCAGAGCAATTTTATAATCGGTAATGCCATAGACTTCCGGCTGGCTTAAGGTATAGTGAAGGGTCAGGGTATCGGAGGTTACTTCGCTTTGAAATAAAAGACTGGTATATTCCTCAAAGGAAATGGAATCCGGCGCAATATAACCGGAATCAGAAGCCGACTGGTCTTTGCTGCACCCGCTTAGAAGAAATAAGGATAAAGCAAAGCAAATGGTTATCAGAAAAGGAGAAATATATTTGTGCAGCATAGACGGCCTCGGATGAAGAGTGTTCAACAAAGAATATGAAAAAAATCGTATCGATATGACAAAAGAACGTGATATGGCAGAAGAGGGTGTGCTATAATCACCAGAGAAAGTAGTTCCTTCCGGGGAAACTGCATATAGTAGAGTAACGGGAAAGCAAAAGAGGTTCGAAATGAATTATCTGTGGGGATTTATGATTCTTGTGGGAGTGCTCTACGGTGCAATCAACGGAACACTGCCGGAAGTGACGGAGGCAGCAGTAAACTCTGCCAAAGAAGCAGTGGCATTAGCCATTACGATGACAGGAGTCATGGCGTTCTGGATGGGAATGATGAAAATTGCGGAATGCAGCGGCATTGTAAAAGCGGCAGTAAAGAAAATGCGGCCGGTGCTGACATTTCTTTTTCCGGATATACCCGATGACCATCCTGCCAATCATTACATAGCAGTCAATATGATAGCCAATATGCTAGGGCTTGGCTGGGCGGCAACGCCGGCAGGCTTAAAGGCAATGCAGCAATTACAGGAGTTACATATTGCCAGACTTAAGGCAGCCGGAAAAAACATACAGAAGTATTCCGGAAATGCCACAAAGGAAATGTGTACCTTTTTGATTATCAATATATCGTCTCTGCAACTGATTCCCATGAACATTGTGGCGTACCGCAGTCAGTATGGCTCGGTGCATCCGGCTGCGGTGGTGGGACCGGGACTTGCAGCG
>OMBD01000017.1_pt1 | contig 60194 bp, 60 predicted proteins | sample 1644811 | NCBI WGS metagenome assembly OMBD01 (sample SAMEA103958128, study PRJEB25191) | human gut metagenome | reverse complement strand
CAAGCAATCAGCGTTGTTATCAGCATAACGATACCGTATTGCACAGTTATGAAAATTGACGCTTTCCAAGATGGCATTGCAGGCTGACCTGATGCAATGCCTATTTTCAATCCTCCCGTAAACACAAACATATAAATTGACGGTGGGGACAATATTGCAAAAAGCACATACATTAACACAACTGAAATAATCGAATACTTTAATTTATAACCGAGCTTCTTTACTGCCGTCACTGTCAGCGAGCTTATTACGAGCAATTGGGCAATAGTATGAAGAACAAAGCTCAACACAAACGGCGCTGATATATTCATCATTAAATCTGAGAACGGTTTTAAAACTATTCCATGATAAAAAATCATAGTCACCCAGATAGCTAAAGGCAACACAACAAAGTTTAATTTTTTCAGATGCTTCATATTAATTCACCTCCTGCATAACATAACGGCGAATATTAAAAATAAATCTTCATTTTTGATCATTTGCACACTTCTTTCTGCAAGCAATCAGCGTTGTTATCAGCATAACGATACCGTATTGCACAGTTATGAAAAGGGATGCTAACCAGAATGGCATCGCCGGAGTGTAGTCAAGGAATACACTTTTTTCATTTGTATTTACAAAGATATAAACAAAAGGCTGATTATATAGTAAAAAAAGCAGATACATAATTGGTATTGAAAATGTTAAGCACTTGATTTTATAGCCGAATTTTCTGATTGCTACTATTGTCGTCAGACTTACAATCGCTACCTGAGCAAAAGCATTTATTAAAAGCGTTATTGCTAACACCCACGGAAGACTTGAAGGCAATTTATCTACTATCAAACCACTCAATGGACTTAAAAACTTTGAGAAAATCAAGACATAGACATTGATTACAAGCCATACAAAAATTGGTGTGATAGCTGAAATCATTTTACGAATAAACATATTATCTCACTTCCTTGACAAAAGGTAATAGCTGATAGTTTGTGTGGATTGGAAATATTATCTGTTCCTCCAATGATGAATAAGTTGACAGAATATCTTATGAATGCCCACTTCGTGCTTTTATATCGTTGGGCAACATCAGTTAGAACTGTTGGAACATTCTTATTTGCCGCAAGAACAGCTAAATACTGCATAAAATGTGCTGTTGTTTCACAAATTGTGACCTGTCTCATAATTTCCCAGTACAAATATCTGACCGTCTTCACATTCGATAGATAACTCAGAAAGTCCCTGAAAATCAGGCTCTTCAACATTTATTAAATACGAATAGTATTTTATACAGTAAGTTTTATCTTTGTCAGTTTTAATATCACAGATATGCGGTGATATATGAATTTCTGACTGCTTTCCGTCTACGATTCGTTCATTTGCTCCGGTTGAACGAATATCGTATGATACGACACTACCGTCAAAAAGCTCCAATGCTTCAGACAGTTGATTGTCAAAGTCGGATTCTGAAGATACAGTTTTGCAAAACAAATCTTTCAAGCCTTCAGAGTCATTGCTGCTTAAGTAATCTAAAATTTGTTTGCATTGATTTTTTGTTTCTGAGTTAATATCTATTCGTTCAATTTTACAGCCCGAGCAAAATAACAGAACACTACTCAGCGTAAGAAACAATATCAATTTCTTGATAATCAACCACCACACTTTCCACAATAAGTGTCTTTATTCTTTGTAATGATTTCTGCCAATTATCAGTTTTTCGCCCCAATCTCCGTCTTTGCATATTTGAATCATATCGATCCCCTCATACTCAGGATGTTCATTCCATATATACAAATACGAAAACGAAATCGTATATGTTTGCCCGGTATCGGTGGTGAAATCAAATTCCGGATGGCAGCTGTAATAGTAAATTATACCATTGTTTTTAGCTTCTTCGCCTCCTCCTTTACCTTCATAGTTATATGAAGTAATTGCACCATCGATATATTCAAAAAGCTGTCTTATTTCGTCCAAAGAGCTATCTTTATAATTATCCTTCATATCTTTGTTATAAAAATCGAACAATTTTTCAGAATCTTTATTGACAATACATTCCATCATTCGGACTGCATTTTCTTTAATGTCGCCTTCATCAACATGTTCATTTACAATACAAGATGACAAAATCATAATTAAGCTTAACGCAAAAAAAGAACCCATTATTTTTACCAAGCTATCCATAACGTATTTTCCTCCATATCAAAAATCAGATATTGAGCTTCATTTTTCCTTATTTATTAAATACGAATAGTATCGTATACTGTATATTTTATCTTCGTCCGTAAGTAAATACATTAACTTCGCCGACAAAGAACATTTCCTTTACATTTTCATCCATTGCCATAACAGTAGTAATCCCAACACGTTGCGGATCTTGATTGTCGTATATCGTTTTGCTGACTTCTATTCTGTATTCCTTGTCATCAACGTATGCTTCGACAATTGCTCTTATGTTATAAGAACTTTTTCCGAAAAGTTCTGATTTTTCGCCTGATGCTACGGCAGAAACTTCATAAGATGTTATTTCGCCGTCAAACATATTAAACAGTATATCAACATCAGCGGTTAATTCATAGTTTTCTTTAACCTCTTCACAGAACAATGCGATTAGTCCTTCAGAATCCCCTTTATTGATATACTCGATTACAGTGGCAACAATGTCCTCTGCTTCTTCCCGTGCATTTATCCTTAGGTTACAACCTGTTAAAATGAACAGCGAAAGTATTGTAATAGAGATGAAAATATACGCCTTATTTACCAATATATCCATACTGTTTCCTCTTTGTCATCAAATATCAAAGTATTAGAGATGGCATGAGCTTATTGCCGTAAAAATAAGAAATTATGACTTTATGTTGAAAAACAACAGTTCTTTATTTTCGGTAATAGTTTTTGCCAATTATCAGTTTTTCACCCCAATCTCCGTCTTTGCATATTTGGATCATATTGATCCCCTCATACTCAGGATGTTCATTCCATATATACTTATACGAAAACGAAATCGTATATTCTTGCCCGGTTTCGGTGGTGAAATCAAATTCCGGATGGCAGCTGCAATAGTAAATTATACCGTCGTTTTTAGCTTCTTCACCTCCTCCTTTACCTTCATAGTTATATGAAGTAATCGCACCATCGATATATTCAAAAAGCTGTCTTATTTCGTCCAAAGAGCTATCTTGATAATTTTCCTTCATATCTTTGTTATAAAAATCGAACAATTTTTCAGAATCTTTATTGACAATACATTCCATCATTCGGACTGCATTTTCTTTAATGTCGCCTTCATCAACATGTTCATTTACAATACAAGATGACAAAATCATAATTAAGCTTAACGCAAAAAAAGAACCCATTATTTTTACCAAGCTATCCATAACGTATTTTCCTCCATATCAAAAATCAGATATTGAGCTTCTCTTTTTTCTTCAAACTCTTCTTTTAAATCTATGAGCATTTGAGAATTTTCCGAAAAATCAACACCGGCAATCAGCAGCAGTATCTTCTCAATCCAAACCGAATTTTGATGACAGCCACCGATCATATATAGCAGACAAATCCAGTTAATTTTTATTATATCATACCACTAATTCTAATAAATTACAAGAGTAATTTATCAATAAGTGGCGTTAAATTATCAGTTCATCTGTTTTTAAAACAAATTACTTATTGAAAAGCCGTGGGCATTCGGAATAATCCAAATGCTCACGGCACATTTCTAATGTAATAAGCTGATTAACTCTTTGCTACACCTCCGAGTAATCATGCCCGGCTTCCGTCAGCCTTTCCTTGCGTTCAGCTCCGTTACCCTTACGCCAACTGCGATCTCATCAACGGTTTTCTATACGGCTTTTCATTGACTCTTTTCTGAACCGCATTGCAGTCATATCCTGCGGTGACGAGCAGTCTTTCGCGCTCTGCATCGTTATCCCACTTGCCGGAAAGAACCTCGTCAGCAAGCTGTGCAAGAAACAGCAAAATCCGCCGTTGGCGGATTTTATGACTGAAATTATTATAATAATAACAGCCGCGGCATCAGATACGATCTCCTTAGAGCAGGGACTCGAAAAAGCAAAAATCCGAAACTACGATAAGGGGGTTATATCACAAAGCTAAGGCTGTTATTATATTATATGATATTATTCAACCGCATCGACCGACTCAAATTCATCGATGATTTCCTGCGATGGCTTCTTATCAATAAGTGATACGACAACTATAGCGATAAGCGCTACAATAAATGCGGGGAGAAGCTCATATATATTGAATAATCCGCCGAGAGGACGAACGAGGAACTTCCATATAAATACCATAGCGCCGCCTGCAAATATACCTGCAAATGCGCCCCATTTTGTCGTTCTCTTCCAGAACAGAGCCGTCAGTACAACAGGACCGAAAGCTGCGCCGAAACCTGCCCACGCGAACGAAACTATCTGGAATACGGAGCTGTTCGGATCCCATGCGATCACAATACCGATGATAGCTATCACAACGACCGTAATTCTTGCGATAAGCATTGCTGTTTTTTCGCTTGTCTTTATCTTGAATACCTGATTGAACAAATTTTCGGATACTGCAGAAGATGCCGCCAGGAGCTGTGAATCTGCCGTTGACATAGTAGAAGCAAGTATACCCGCTATAATAAGACCACCGACGATCGCCGCAAGAGGTCCTGCCTTAGCAAGAAGATTTGCTATTACAACTATTATAGTTTCGGGGTCTGCAAGTGGATCGATAACATTATTCTTAGTCATAGCAAGACCTACAACACCGATGAATATTGCAACCGCAAGCGAAATTACTACCCATACAGTAGCAACGCGTCTTGAAATCTTAAGCTTCTTGCTGTCATTTATAGCCATAAATCTCAGCAGAACATGGGGCATACCGAAATATCCCAGACCCCACGCAAGGGTAGAAACAATAGTAAGCGGTCCGTAATCACCCGTCTGCTGTTTGAGAACATCAAATGTATGTGTCAGAGAGAAATAACCCGGCATAGAATTTGCGTGATTCATTACCTCAACAACGCCACCAACGGAAGAAATGCCGAACACAACAACTATAATAAGAGCAACCGACATAATGATGCTCTGTATAAAGTCAGTAGTACTTGCGGCTAAAAATCCACCTATGGTAGTATATGCGATGATTACGACTGCACTTATTATCATAGCAATGTGATAATCTGCTCCGAAAAGGCTGTTGAACAGTTTTCCGCAGGCTGAGAAGCCCGAACCCGTATAAGGTATGAAGAACACTATTATTATAAGCGCAGAAATAAGAGTAAGTATCTTTTTATTATCCCTGAATCTGTTTGAGAAGAAATCGGGTATGGTTATCGAATTGCACACATGAGAATACTTTCTTATTCTTTTTGACACGATAAGCCAGTTAAGATATGTGCCTATCGCAAGTCCAATGCCTGTCCAAGCAGCATCGGCAATACCTGTCGCATAAGCAACACCGGGCAGACCCATCAGAAGCCAGCCGCTCATATCCGAAGCCTCCGCACTCATCGCCGTAACAAACGGACCGAGCTTTCTTCCTCCGAGATAAAAATCGCCTACATTATCCGTCTTCTTTGCGCATATCACGCCGACAACTACCATCATAATAAGATAAACGGCAATTGTTATCAGCATAATTATCTGTTGTAATTCCATTTTTTGTTTCCCTTCGTCTTTTTTTTGCGGTAAACCGCACATTACTTTTTATTGTATCATATCTATCCGCATTTTACAAGTTATTTATGACAAAAATTCATGCGGTGGGTCGTCACTGACAAAATTGTCAGCGGTGACCCGCCTCAGTCCGTTTTTTAGGACAAAGAATTTGTTATTATATGTACACAAGATAAATAAGCCCACAGAGAAAGGAAATTTAAAATGGAATTTTTAACAGTATATCTTCTCATAGCACCGTTCTTGTGCCTTATCGGCGCGGCACTGCTCCAATGCATTGCCGAAAAAGTCAAAACGGCTCTTGCAAAAAAAACAAAAGCCGCTAGTAAACATTCGTGTTATGTTGAAAAACTTGCTTATTGCGACCACGAAACACGCAAAGTAGTCTGAGATCAGAACACTTCCTCTTCCGACTTACTGGGTCTGCCCATAAGCTTTGTTACTGCTTCAAGCGGATTCTGACCGTTATAGCAGACCTCGCAGAGCTGTTCTATGATAGGAACCTGTACGTTATAAGAGCGTGCTATATCGTATGCGATCTTTGCACATTGATAACCCTCTACCGTGCCGACCTGCTTTACAGCTTCTGCGGCAGGTATACCCTGACCGATAAGAAGCCCTGCACGATGATTTCTTGAATGAGGAGAAGTACAGGTAACTATCAGATCGCCGACACCGGACAAACCGTTAAACGTTTCTCTTCTGCCGCCCATGGCAACGCCAAGACGGGTTATTTCGGCAAGACCTCTTGTCATAAGCGCGGCAAGCGTATTGTCACCGAGCCCCATTCCTTCTACTATTCCACAGCAGAGGGCTATGGGGTTTTTTAACGCTCCCCCGAGCTCGCAGCCTATAAGGTCACTGTTTCTGTAAATTCTGAAGCGATCGTTCTGCAAGGTTTCCTGAAGATACAGCATACTTTCTTCATCTTCAGATGAAACAACGATGGTTGTCGGCATATTTCTGCCTATCTCTTCTGCGTGTGAAGGACCGGTAAGTACCGCTATACGGTTGTCCGGAAGCTCCTCTTTGAGAACCTGCGACAGACGTTTATCTGTACCCTCTTCAAAGCCTTTTCCGACATTAACTACTATAGTATCCTTTTTAACAAACGGTTTTGCTTTCTGTACAACCTCACGCACAAATTTAGAAGGTATCGCAAACACCAATATATCGCAGTCACCCGCACAGGAAAGATCGGTAGTGAAATATATCGTCGGAGGTACTATTACACCGGGCAACAGCTTTTTATGCTCACCGTCATTGAGTATAGCATCTATTTCTTCCTTGTACTTTGACCATGCTGTTACTTTGTGACCGTATTTGTTCCACATTATTGAAAGTGCCGTTCCGAAACCGCAACCGAGTATAGTGATCTTCGCCATTGTAAAGCCTTCTTTCTTATTATGCTTTCTGCCCAAGTTTTTTTTCGGTATGATTTTTAAGTCTTATGAGATTTCCTCTATGCATAAACAGTATCAGCACACAAATAAGTGCAGATAGCACCACATTTATCCATATGCAAGTATCACCGACTATCATACTGTATATCAATATCGTTACCGGATAAAGGATCGCCGCAATGCACGAGCCAAGCGAAACATACCTTGTAATAGCAACCACTATGATAAATATCCCGAGCAGTATGCAGGCAGGTATCCACTCTACCGTCATAAGCACCGCAACGGAAACGAGTATACCCTTGCCGCCCTTAAATCCGAAATATACCGGGAATACATGACCGATTATAGCCGCAACTGCTGCGGCAAATCCTACATATGTCATTGAGTTTGCCGGATCTGCAGTGTCTATACCGGCAAGCCACAAAAACGCCGATCTTACTATAAGTATAGACAGCACACCTTTGAGCACATCACCCAGCAGTACAAATAACGCCGCAAGCTTTCCTTGTGTTCTCAACGTATTGGTAAGTCCCGCATTTCCGCTTCCGAGTGTCCTTATATCTTCTCCTGTTTTGATCTTTGTAACGATTATAGCACTGTTTATTCCGCAAAGCAGATACGGTACTATGATCATTATCGCATAGCACAGATATATCATTATCCGTTATTCTCCTCGTTCTCTTGCTATTATTTTTATAGGTGTTCCGTCAAGCCCGAAGCTCTCTCTTATCTGGTTTTCTATATATCTCTGATAGGAGTAATGGAACAATTCTTTATCATTACAGAATATTACAAACGTCGGCGGTTTAGCCGAAGCCTGTGTCATATAATAAAGCTTTAGGCGCTTTCCTTTATCAGACGGAGGTTGAACCCTTGCCGTTGCATAGCCGAGCATATCGTTGAGCGTACCTGTAGAAATACGTCTTATATTCTGCGAATATGTGTACTTTATCTGTTCAAACAGCTTGTCAACTCTCTGACCTGTAAGTGCCGAAATGAACACGAAAGGCGCATACGACATAAACGAGAAATCGACCTCGAGCTTCTTTGTAAACTCTTGCATTGTCTTACCGTCTTTTTCAACAGCATCCCACTTGTTTATCGCAATAACGCTCGCCTTGCCCTGTTCGTGAGCATAGCCCGCTACCTTGCTGTCCTGTTCGGTAAAGCCCTCTGTAGCGTCTATCATTATAACGCAGACATCAGCTCTGTCAACTGCCATATATGCACGAAGTACGCTGTACTTTTCTATCTGCTCGTTCACTTTAGACTTGCGGCGGATTCCTGCCGTGTCAATAAGGACATATTCCTGCCCGTCACGCTCAATGACCGTATCGACTGCGTCACGGGTAGTACCCGCAATATTGGATACTATCATTCTCTGCTCGCCTGCGATTTTGTTTACAAGCGATGACTTACCCGCATTCGGCTTACCGATGACCGCAACCTTGATAGCGTCCTCGGAATATTCTCGCTGAGGGTTTTCTTCGGGCATATTATCGAACACCGCATCAAGCAGATCTCCCGTACCGTGACCATGTACCGAGGACACCGCTATGGGGTCACCAAGACCAAGATTATAGAATTCATAGAAATCCGGCGGTACTTCACCTATTCCGTCACACTTGTTTACGCAAAGCACAACCGGCTTGCCGCTCTTCTGGAGCATTGCCGCAACATCTGCGTCATTCGCCGTAACTCCCGATGTAACATCGGTCACGAATATGATAACGTCCGCCTTGTCGATAGCAAGCTGTGCCTGCATTCTCATCTGCGAAAGTATTATATCCTTACTGTCAGGCTCTATACCACCGGTATCAACAAGCATAAACTCCTTGCCAAGCCACTCCGCCTTTGCGTATATTCTGTCACGGGTAACGCCCGGTGTATCATCGACTATAGACATTCTCTTGCCGACAATACGGTTAAAAAGTGTGGATTTACCGACATTCGGTCGTCCTACAACCGCTACTATTCCGTTCATTTACTCATTCCTTCCTTTTATCTCTTATATAATCCGACAGTTATACTGCCGACTCCCTTTATTTTAAAGCTTGCACTATGGTAATCAGTGCCACTTATTATCATCATACTATCGGCAACGTCTTTTGTTCCTCCGTTGCCGTTGCCTGCAATATACGGTGTATCATTGAAATTGTCTTTTGTAAATGCGTACACATCACAATATCTTGATTCTGTCTTTGATATATAGTCAAGCTTTGCCGCAGTGTCGCTTAATGCCGTAAATTTTTTACCGCTGTAATATTCGGTGCTGATTTGCCTTTCTGCCCGGACAGCGCTTATACTCATATCGACCGCACTGCTGTTCCACGCAAAAATCAGATCATCGACCTGCTTTTGCAGATATGTTACCGTATCGCTCTTCTGAAAGCGTGTGAAGTTCTCTTCATCGCTCATTCTGAAATTATCAAGAAATAAATTCTCTCTCAGATACAGATATGTCAGACTGTCCTTGAGCGTAAGATTACAGTCGGAGCTACCGAGAACATCCGTCTTGGTGCCGCTTTCGGCAAACTGCGAAAACTGTATCAGCCTTACCGTAATACTCGCCTTGTATGGTGTGTTCTCAAGTTTAGATACATCAACACCGTTTACCGAACTGCCGTATTTCAGCACAACATTGAAATAATAATCGCCGTTCAGCAGTTTTTCCGCCGTGTCCGTATCTCTTGACAAAAAGCCCTCATAGCCACTTCCTACAGCACCGAGTAAGCCTCTTACCGCAACATTGACCTCAATATCATCCGGCTTTGTGCCGTCCGTCAGCGAAACAATCGTTTGAACAGCCTCGTTTATTACCTTATCGGCATTCAGATTATCATAGCATATCTTGTTATCGGTATCAACTATCAGCTGAAATTCCGTCCCATTCTCAAGACGCACGTCAGCCTTGCAGTAACCGCTTGCATATTTGTTGAAGTCCGGCACAGGTCCCGGGTATTTCTTAGCCTGCATAAATTCAATGCCGACTACCTGTCCCCCTCCGAAATTATCTTCAAGATATTTCTCGGCAATGGGCTTCGCCTGCCTTATATCCTCTTTTGCCTTTTCTTTTTCCTCAGCCGACATACAAGCCGTACACATCAGTATCGCAAGACCCGATACGGCAAGCACCGCCAGAAACGAAAATATCCTTTTTTTCAGTTTCATATATCCGTCCCTTCCCCTACAATAGCGTCAAGAAGTTCATATCCGTCCGTTGCAACCGGCATTATCTCAATTCCGAGAGCCTGCTCAACATCGCTTACCGTCTTATCGTCAAGGAAAATATCGCTGTTTGTTTTCAGCATATTCTCTGTTATAAGCAGTCTTTCCCCCAGATTATCTTTATAAGGTGTAAGCTGTGCGATTATATCCCCTGCCGTTATAAGTCCGGCAACGGTAATAGTTTCCCCGAAAAAATCGTTCTTTATCGTATAAACGTCAACCACGGTATTCGGAAAATCCGTTTTCAGCATTTTTCCGAGCGTTTCTATCAGCGGTGCGGCAAGCACCCCTGTCGCAACCGAAACATGCCTTTCCTTATCGTCTGTTTCATTGAACTCACGCTTATCTGCAAGCGCATCGATAAATTCCTTCTGCAAGCTTGCGCACATTCCGACACCGTTTTCAAACTGGTCAAAATCTCCATAGAACTCATAATCGGGCATTTTTCTCTTTGCCGTTAGATAAAACTCATCAGAAGCATATACTACCCTGTCGCGATATTTTTCAAACATCATATCACCGAAAAGCTCCAGCGTGTCTATCGCCTTGCCTGCGGTTTCTTCGTTGAAAAGCTCAAGCTTAGGGAGCTTATCCCTGAATTTCGTGATCCCTACCGGAACACAAGCGATACTTTTTACCGCAGGATACAGCATACAAAGATCTGTGAGCGTTTTCTCAAGCTCCTTACCGTCGTTGAGCCCCGGGCAAAGCACTATCTGTGTGTTTATCTCAATTCCTGCCGCCGCCATCTTATAAAGATAGTCAAGGCACTTTCCGGCATTCGGATTTTTCGTAAGCTTTACTCGAAGCTCCGGATTTGTCGTATGGACCGAAATATTCATCGGCAGCTTCATCTTTATAATTCTGTCAACATCCTCATCGCTGAGATTGGTCATGGTAATATAGTTGCCCTGCAGAAAGCTCAGACGCGAATCATCGTCCTTGAAGTACAGCGTTTCACGCATACCCTTCGGAAGCTGATTTATGAAGCAGAACACACAGTTATTCTTACAGTGCTGCTTGCAGTCCATAAGATATGTTTCAAAATTGAGTCCGAGATCCTCGTATTCGCCTTTTTTAACTTTTACCTTCTTGTCCTCAAGCTCAATAACAAGCTTTTTATCCGAAGCGTAGAATTGATAATCCAGTATGTCGTGTATAGCGTTACCGTTTATCGAAACAAGGCTTTCTCCTGCCTTAATTTTTGCTTTATCTGCAGGTGAACCTTTATCCACCGATATTATTTTTACAGACATACACATGATCCTTTCTCGGATTTACTGCCCCAAATTGGCATACATATATATTATACACTTTTATAGTGCAATCGTCAACATCAAAATGTTTTACCTTCCGCATAAAAACGGATACCGTAATTTACAATACGACACCCGTTTTTGATATCTTTTTGCCTATGGCATTTTATTTCGGTGCTCTACCGTTTTTATTTCTGATACTGCAGACCACAGCGTATACTAACAGCACGACTGACGACACTGAGGTTATCGCAATACCCTCGGTAAATCCTTTCACTGTATAGCACAGCCTTATTTCATGCCTGCCCTCTTGCGCCCTCGCTCCGACGCAACCGTTATTAACATTGTACACATCCGTTTTTTCACCGTCCACATAAGCACTCCAGCCATCATTGTAGGAAACGCTGAAAAATACAACATTCTCTTTTTCAAGCTCGATTTGCGCTATAAGTCCGTTGTTCGTCTTTTCACAGGAATAAGCCGCACTCCGTCTTCTGTCAGAAATCAGCCTTTCATATTCGTCATCCGAAATTTCTTCGCCCGCCGTATCGCTTATATCTGTAAGAATATCGGAAAAGCCGGAAGTATCGGCAACTACAAGAGCTTTAAGATAAGTAAGATGCTTAAGCTTTTTGTCTTGTATACTCAAAAAAGCGTCACGGGAGATCATACTGTCATATACAAACCCCATAGGTATATAATCCGGATTTTCGTATATCACATATTCTCCCATTGTCCCGACTTTTTTGAATGTGTCATATTTGTCACCTGTTTTGCCAAGTCCCGCAAAATACTTTACTGAAATAAGGTCGCAGAGTTCCTTGTAATCAAAAGCTATCCTGTCGTATACGCCGCTTTCATAACCGAGTGAGCTGTCGTCAAGGAACTGTGTAAATCCTTCGTCATGCAAACTGTTCAGATGCGACGGCGAATCCGCACCCCACACGAGATTGGCGTTTGTCGCAGACAGAGCTATTCTGGGACTGCCCTCCCTGCACTCCTCCGGCAAATCCTCTCCGAAGGCAAATGCCGCCGTATTGGCATCTTTACTCGGTATGCTTGAATAAAGATATTGCACCATAACTCCATAGCACATATATGTGCATATTATCGAAAAGATATATAGCTTCGGTATAAAATCCTTATCACGCTTTGATTTCACAATAACAATCAAAAGCACAAGCGACAGCACGGTAACGGCAAAATGAAGCATAGTCTGATAAACGCTGAAATTCGTCCTTTGCGACACTTTACTTATAAATCCGTTAGTATCAACAACCAGCTGATATATAATCATTGCAAAAACAACTGCCGTACAGGTAATAATGCCGGGCTTGAAGCTTATCTTTTCCTCAAGAGCGGATAATGACATCACACACGCAATCAGCATCGGCATATACAGCCATCTTACATAATATGCACTGTTCAGAGCGGAAAACAGCTGGTTTAATACAGGCACAAACGCCATAACTCCGCATATTACCATAATAATTGTCAGCCAAGATTTTTTTCTTGCCCACGCAAAAGAAATAACGCCTGCCATCGAAAATAGCGGAATATAGAACGCAATAGAAGCGCTCAGATTTCCGAAAGGATAAACATTATCGACAGATGGGAATAACGAGGTAAAAAAGAACTGATCGGGGAGCATAAAAGCGCTCTGTATAAGCTTCAGATAATTAAAGCCGTCACTGTATATCAGCATATCCGACGGTGCGATCATTCCGGTCGCCTTTGAGCTTGCAGACAGATAAACAAGAACCGGAAACAGAAACACCGCAGACATTGCAAATCCCGTAACTGCCTCAAATGCAACCGATAACAGCTTCTTAAGCATATTGACAAGCTTTATGTCAAAAAATCTGACAAAGAAATAGATCACACAGAACACAGCCTGACCTGCAAAAAAATAATAATTCAGCAGAGCCATAAAGCAGACAGTCAGTGCAAATACACACCTTCTTTTATTGACGCACAGCTCCTCAACGGCAATAAGCAATAAAGGGAAAAACGCAAACACATCAGCAAAATGGAATATCACATTATAACCGCTGAATGACGAAAACATATATATAACACCTGCGATAACCGCATAATGCTTATTTTTAAGAAACCTCGAAGCGTAAAAAAACGCAAGACAACTGCCGACTCCGTATTTCAGAGCGGTAACAAACGGCATAGCATATATAACAGCACCTCTCGGTACTATCAGATAAAACAGTGAAAACGGGCTGAAAAGATTATAGTAAGCGTAATCTCCGAGAAACTGCGAACCAAGTCCGCTTGACCAATCCCAGCACACATTTCCTGACAGCAGACAATCCCTTATATGGTATGTAAACGGTATCGACTGTGAGCTGTAATCGCCCATAAATGTCATAATGCCGTTATCGTTTATCAATATCGGCAGTACCGTAAAAATGTAGAGAAAAAAACCTATAAGAAATGATATAGTACCACCATGCAAAAACAGCTTTTTCAATTTTACAGACATATTTTCCCCCGCAATTCATATATTTTTGCGAAAAACAAAAAGGCAGCAGGTCATTACTGACCATACTGCCTCAACATTTGCGTTACAAGCAATTACGCTTCTTTCTGAGCGATAACTTCCTTGCCCTTGTAATAACCACAATTGCCGCATACTCTGTGAGGGAGCTTTAACTCGCCGCACTGAGGGCAACGTGAGAATGCAGGTGCAGATAGCTTCCATACCTGTGAACGTCTCTTGTCACGTCTTGCCTTAGATACTTTTCTCTTTGGAACTGCCATTTTAGCACCCCCCTCTGATTTTCATTATCTCAAATTTAAGCCGATTTATCATCGTCTAAGCTAACACGAGTGATATTATACTACAAAAATCAGAATTTGTCAACACTTATTTGAGATATTTTTTAATATTTTCTGTAAGGTCAGCTACCTCAGCGGAAATGGTGAAAGTGATATGTGTGTTTTCACCGCTTACTGCCGCGATCTTATCAAACATAGCACCGATCTTTTCCATATCTCTGCCGCATATTCTGAGAATGCCGTCAACAAAGATATCAGTGCAATCATAATCGGAAGCGAGTATACCGGCAATAAAGCCTGCCATCTCGTCATAGTTACCGATGTTGTAGTCTTCAATATTTACAAGACGTACCTTGTGGTAGATATCTATGTTGAGTGAAGAACCGATCTGGATAGCAACAACGTTACCCTTGCTTGCCTGTTCTGCTGCGTGAATAGCATCTATAAGTAACTTAGTCTTGCCTGTTCCTTTTTTTCCTGCTATAAGTTTAATCATTGTAAAGTCCTCCGTATTTTTACGGCAGAGTCGCCGTTTAATATAATAAAAATCATATTTATGACCGTTTTCGCTTCGGTCGATCGCGGTCACACTGTATGATTTATTATCCTTAGCCTATCTTTGCTTCGAGAGCAGCCTTAGCATCCTCGTAACCGGGCTTACCGAGAAGGGCAAACATATTCTTCTTGTAGCTTTCGACACCGGGCTGGTTGAACGGATTTACACCGAGCAGATAACCTGATATTGCACAAGCCTTTTCAAAGAAGTAGATAAGATAACCGAGTTCATTCTCGTTTACTTCGGGCATTTCAAGAACCATATTAGGTGTTCCGCCCTCGGTATGAGCAATGATCGTACCCTCATAGGCCTTCTGATTTACGACTGACATATTCTGATTTGACAAGAAGTTAAGTCCGTCGCCGTTTGTTGCATCGTTCTTTAAGAAGAAGTCCTTCTGAGCCTTTGCAATGTGAACTACTGTTTCAAACAGGATATTTGAACCGTCCTGAATGAACTGACCGAGTGAATGAAGGTCTGTTGAGAATGTAGCAGATGCGGGGAACAGACCCTTACCGTCTTTGCCCTCGCTCTCGCCGAACAGCTGCTTGAACCATTCGTTCATCATGGCAAATGAGTTTTCATAAGCTACCAGCATTTCTACCTTGTAGCCCTTATTGCGAAGTACGTTACGAAGTGCGGCGTACTTGTAGCAATCGTTCTTTTCGATATCGCATACCGAGAAGTCCTCTCTCGCCTTTGCGGCACCTGCCATAAGAGCATCGATGTCACAGCCTGCACAAGCGATCGGGAGAAGACCTACTGCTGTAAGTACAGAGAAACGTCCGCCTACATCATCGGGAATAACGAATGTTTCGTAACCCTCAGCATCTGAAAGCTCTTTCAGTGTACCCTTAGCCTTATCGGTCGTTGCGTAAATCCTGCCCTTTGCGCCTTCCTTACCGTACTTTTCTTCAAGCATTTCTCTGAATACTCTGAATGCGAGTGCGGGCTCGGTTGTCGTGCCGGACTTTGATATAATATTAACAGAGAAGTCCTTATCCTTTACGAGTTCAATAACTTCGTTTAAATATGTAGGGCTTATGCTGTTTCCTGCGAAGAATATCTTGGGCGTATCCTTAGCGAGTGAGTTGTAAAGCGTGCTTCTTAAAAGCTCGATAGCTGCTCTTGCACCGAGGTAAGAACCGCCGATACCGATAACTATAAGCACTTCGCTGTCGGACTTTATCTTAGCCGCAGCCTTCTTTATTCTCTCAAACTCTTCCTTGTCATAGTTTACGGGAAGGTCTACCCAGCCTAAAAAGTCGTTTCCTAAGCCGTTCTTGTTTACGATCATCTCGTGAGCGGCTTTGACCATAGGCTCCATGCCCTTAAGCTCATCGGCGTTAACAACGCCCTTAAGGTACTTGTCATTAAGTGTTACTGCCATTGCTTTTCTCTCCTTTTATAATCTTTCCACACACAAATTATAAAGTTACGGAACTCATCACTTTTCCTGTCTGCCGATACCGTTCTTTATATAGTTCTATTATAGCGAAATCGGCTGTAATTTGCAAGATGTTTTACTGATAACTGACACTTTCGTCTAAATTCACAAATAAAATTCGCAATTTTTGTGCAACATTCACCAGCTGTCATGCGAGTTGTTTTTCGCTGTAATTCTTACATTCTGAAAAAGCTCGATATTATTATGCAAAGACTGCTGAAAAAGTTAAGCTCTCCGACTTCCTTTGTAGTCACTATATCGCTGTAAAAAATCTCTTCTCCGTCAAGACTCGCCCTCATCTCCCCTACCTTTTCTCCGTACTGCACCGGCGCAGACAGGCTTTCTGTCACAGTATGAGTGTATTCTATCCTTTTTGAACTGCCTTTCGGTATCACTATTGTTGAAAGTCGCTTTACCCTTACATCGACATCTTTTGAAAGTCCCTCTGTAACAGGCAAAGGCTGAAGCACATCATCTTTGACTGATATACGATAAAGTTCATATCCCGAAAATCCATAGTCAAGCAGATTTTCACACGCAGTAAATCTCTGTTCGCTTTCCTTACACCCAAGCGCTACCGCACACAGTTTCATATTACCTCTCTTTGCCCATACTGCAAGACAGCACCCTGCGTTATCGGTAGTGCCTGTCTTGCCGCCTATAATGCCGTCATAGCGTTGCATCAGCTTGTTTGTATTAAGAAGCTGTGTCTGCCGCTCTCCCTCACGCACATAATCAAGCCTTGTGTTGAAAAAGTCGTTGTAGCAGTCGTATTCTGACACTGCGGCACTGAGAAGAGCCGTATCATATGCCGATGTATAGTGCGTATCACTGTCAAAGCCGACACAGTTGTCGTAATGCGTATCGCTCATTCCGAGCTCCTGCGCCCTTTTGTTCATTCGCTCCACGAACATTTCTTCCGTGCCCGCTATATGTTCGCATACCGCCACACAAGCATCGTTTGCGGAGGCGATAACGACCGAGCGTATCATATCGTATGCAGACATTTCCTCCCCGACATTAAGCCATATCACCGAGCCGTCCATAGCGTTCGCTCTTGCGGTAGCCGTTATAACCGTATCCATACCGAATGTGCCCTTTTCCATCTCCTCCGCCCAGATAAGCAGACACATAAGCTTAGTGACCGATGCCATAGGCAACCTTTCGTGTGAGTTATACTCATACAGCACCTGCCCTGTTGTAATTTCAGTGACTACAGCTCCCTCAGCCGTGGAGCACAAGTTGTCCGCCGTGCCCTCCGCACACGCGGCACTGCTTATACCGATAATCATCGCAAACGCTGTACAAAACACAGTTATTTTCTTTAAAGCAGACATAAAAAACCTCCGTTCCTTTTCTCGGAATATTATATGCACAAAAATCTCCTCTTCTGCATAAATTGTACGCCCACTGCAAAAAATATGTACAAATTCTCATGGAAAAGTTATGTACAAATTCTCATGGAAAGGCAAGGTAAAAATATGAATTACAAAATCTGTCTGCCGATGAAGCTGTTTATGCTGTTCTGCTTCGGAGGCGGCGCATACACTATAGTTGAGCTTCTGTTCCGCGGCAACAGTCACTGGACAATGTTCATCTTAGGCGGGATCTGCTTTCTGCTTGTCGGTGGCATAAACGAGAAATTTGATCTCTCGCTGCCCGCTCAGATGGCGGTATCATCGGTAATTATCACTGCACTCGAGTTTATCTGCGGCTGTATAGTAAACATCTGGCTCGACTGGAAGGTATGGAACTACGAGCAACTGCCATTCAACCTCTTTGGTCAGATATGCCTGCTGTTCACTGTATTGTGGTTTTTCCTTTCCGCCGTCGGAATTTTCACCGATGATATTCTCCGCTGGAAAATGTTTTGCGAGGAAAAGCCACGCTACCGCCTGATCCCAAAGAACGTAAAAGGAAAGCCTTCGGCATAAGTCAGCGTCGCTCTCGTCGCCTCCTCTTTACAGAACTTAAAATTTTTCCCTATTGACATACCCGAAGAGTTGTGCTATAATCAACTGTACTAAAATAAATAATACAGTCGATTATAGCACTATCTTTATAAACCGATAACGTAGTTCTGAAGCACCGGTATATAAAAAAGGAGAAATATGAAATACAAAAGCCTGTATCTTAGTATGCTTCACAGCTTTCTTAAAAGCGATATCAAGCTGAATATACTTATCTTTCTTATCTCGATTTCAGCAGTATACACATTCTTATCTTTGTTTTGCGCTATGAACAGCAGTAATGCGGTATATCGAAATATGATGGATCGCTCCGGTTACAGCTTTGACGGTGTTATGCCCGAAGATGCTCCAGGATTTTTCAAAGAAAACCTGCCCGTTGTCTATTCTGCATATGCCGATAAAGCTATTATCAGTTACCGCGCAAGCGACAATTACATCTGTACGGAAACTGTGAAAGTTGCTTTTGACGAAAGTATGAAAGAGCTGTACCGCTACATACAATCCGACTATAATATAACCGACGGCAGATATTTCACCGAAGATGAGCTGACAGGTGACAGCAAGGTCATTATTGCAGAAAGTGACTGTGGCATAAGCGTCGGCGACAAACTGATTGTTCCTGATGACAAAGGAGATATCACGCTTACCGTAATAGGTATTTCCGATGATTTTATTATTCCGTACTCATTTTTCAGATATCACAACAATTCGGGAATTTATGTAAAGGATGAAGATTTTGAAAATGAGATGAAGAATACCGCCCCTACAAAATACAGCGGTACACGCTTTTTCTTTGTATCAGACCTGTCTGACAGCCAATTGAAAGCGTTTAAGCAATATCTCGGCGAGGAGGTTTATATTCAGCCGCCGAACAGAGAGAATAACGAATCTGTTATCATAATCTACGCTATAATCACGGGAGGGATCGTGGTAACAGGTATATTCACCGCTCTGCTCCTGCTGACGCTTATGCTTCACCTTACGGATAATTGCAGCGAACAGATAAACGTGCTGAAGGTCACAGGCTGTAAGACGATGCCGATAATACTGCTTTTATCGGCTGTCACGCTTACATACACGGCTTTTTCGTTTATCTGCGCGATCGCCCTGAGCCCGCTTTTCACCACACTTATGGTAAAGCTCAGAATGGAATATGTGCCTACCGCTTTTGACTATCTGCTGTCATTTGTAATTTACAGCATTATAGTCATAATATCGTTACTGCCGGGCTTTAAGCGCATATCCTCAGGTATATACACAAACGGAGGTGCAATATGAAGCTGTTATCGCTTGCGTTCTCCCTGCTGAAATCGAAAAAGCGCAATTTTATCCTGATGATGATATGTATCATATTCTCGACACTGCTGTTCAATTTCGCGTTCACCGCGTCTTCGGGATATCTTGCCGAAAAGTCCTATCTGACAAGCCACCGCTATGATAAAAAGATACTGCACGGCACACTCTCGTCAACAGCACCTATAACCGATGAAAAGATAGCTTCGCAGTTTGAAAAGTACGGAATAAATTGCCGTGTCGAGCGTTACTATGAAGCTACATTGGAGCTTTTCTCCGTAAACAGCCATATTACCGACAACGAGATAAATAATATGGACGATGACACTTTCTATCGGTTTTATAATGATATAAACGGATCTCTGCTCGGATATTCGACCGAGTACAGTGAATACCTTGATATAGGACTTTCGGGTGAACGACCGGACAAGACAAAGGACTATTGCGGAAAAATCCCTGTAATTGTCGGCTGTTCGGCAAGGTGCAATATCGGTGACACAATAAAATACAGGTGCGGGCAAGGGATCACCGAGCTTCTTGTAGTCGGCAAATACACCGACAACTATCTGGACAGTATGATACTGTATAATTCGGACACCGCAAGCTTTGGTACAACTTTCTACACCGATGCAGATATTCTCTATAGCTCCGGGCTTGCAACAGCACCCGAAAATCAGGAAGATCATTCCGGCGAAAGCGGAGATAACCGCTACCGTCAATATGTAATACTTCTGAAAAACAATAATACTTCACTCGCCGAAATCGAGGCTCGTATAATTGACGGACTGAACGCAAACAGCGATGACGCAAAAGGCGATCTGTACATGAATATACGCTATAATGTGACAGATCCCGACTTGCTGTACCGTGATAATATGCTTCTGATACAGTTAATGCCTGTATTCATAATGATAGCCATAGTCGGCACTCTGGGAGTGATCGCAAATGTGCTGCTGAATGCCGAAAAGCGTACCAAAGCAATGGCGGTATTCAGACTGTGTGGCGGTAAGACCCGCTCTATGCTTGCACTTGAGCTTATCTGTGATACATCTGTAACAGTGATCTCGGTGCTTGCCGCTACACTTATCCTGCTTGCGGTAAACACTATCTTTTCGGTAGAAGTAATCAATGTACAAAGCGGCTTGTTTACCGCCGCATATCTGATCGCTGTTTCCGCAATTGTCAGCATTGTGGGCTCGGTAACGCTGATACGCAGTAAAATGCTTGAAACAATAAGGAGATATGAGAACGTATGATGAAGCTTGAAAATGTCGATAAATATTACAACAAAGGCACAGATGCCGAGGTACACGCGCTCAAAAACATAAATCTTACCATAGAAAAGGGCGAAATGGTCGCTGTAATGGGTGTATCGGGCTCAGGCAAGTCTACCCTTATACATATTCTCGGCTGTCTTGACAAGCAGACATACGGAAAGTACTTTCTCGGGGAGTATGAAGTCACAAAGTACAGCAATAATGACATTGCGGTGATAAGGAATGAGGAGATCGGCTTCGTGCTCCAGAATTTCGGACTTCTCGCCGACAAGACAGTATACGAGAACATTTCATATCCTCTTATCTTCAATCCTGCCGTTAAATACAAGATGATGAAAAAGCTTATCACCAAAACCGCCGACGCGATGCTGATAGGCGATCTGCTCAAAAAGCCCGTAAAAGAACTCTCGGGCGGTCAGAAGCAGCGTGTCGCACTTGCCCGTGCACTTGTAAACCGTCCGAACATAATCATAGCGGACGAACCGACAGCGGCACTTGACAAAGCAACGGCAGACGAAATAATGGAGGTTATGAAGTCGCTCAATTCTATCGGAAAAACCATAGTGATAGTAACACATGACAGAACGGTAGCCGAAAAGTGCAAGCGGATAGTTGAGCTTTCGGACGGGAAGATAATCTCGGATAGGACAATTGCGTAAATCGTAAATACAATAAAACAGCCTAGCATTTCTGCTTGACTTTTTCGACAGTCTGCATGGAACGTGAGCAAAAACTCACGCTCCATTAGTCTGATTTGGGAAAGTTCTCAATTTAATTATGGATTTTCAACTGTCAATAGAATATCACTCGATCATTCTACAAGGCGGTTATTGAACTTTACAATTTATGATGATACAATAAGGACAAAGGAGGGCAGACATATGAATATTGGCAATGTAATATCAGAAAAAAGGAAAGCACTTGGTCTGACACAGCAGGCTTTAGCCGAAAAGCTGCACGTTTCTTTTCAAGCTATATCCAAATGGGAAAACGGAACTTCATGTCCCGATATTGAACTTCTGCCGCAGATCGCAGCTATTCTGAAAACAACTATTGATTCGCTGTTGGGGTATCCATCGCAATCCGTCACCGATTATGACAAAAGGTACGGCAATGAGGAATATTATTGGGGCTTAAAGCCTAACAATCTGTGTTATGAGATAATGAGAATTAAGCCGCCTGTTAAGCCGTATAAGGTTATTGATATTGGTTGCGGAGAAGGCAAGGACGCAGTATTTCTTGCAAGAAACGGCTATGATGTTACAGCGTTTGATGCATCTGAACAGGGGCTGTCAAAGGCACGAGAGCTTGCCGATACTTATGGTGTAAAGGTTGACTTTTTCAAGGCAGATGTGAGAGATTTCAGGCTTGAAGCTAACTATGACATCATCTTTTCAAGTGGGGTTTTTCATTATATTCCGCTTGAATTACGAGAAAATGTTGTCAATAATCTTAAAGCTCATACGACTGCGAATGGTATCAATGTTGTAAATGTTTTTGTAGAGAAGCCATTTATTCCTCTTCCGCCCGATACGGAAAAAAGCGAATTTGTTGTGGATAACTGGAAATCAGGTGAGTTGTTTATGTATTACCACGATTGGCTGTTTCATAAAAACGAGGAGTGGATCTTTGACTGCGACAGCAGCGGTACTCCTCATAAGCATTGTATGGACGTACTGATTGCGGAAAAGGTTTGATAGCTGAGTTTTTATATGATTATCTCCTATGCGATGTTTTTATCATACAAAGTTAAAATTAAAGTGCACGGCAAGGAAAAGCTCCATGCTGTTCGTTTCGTTTTCATATATTTTCCTTATTTTCAGTTTTTCCACGGCTTTTTACCGTCAAGAAAGCCCTTGCTTTTCCACCAGTCACGGTCGGTTGGATTCCACGCCGTTTTATCGTTTTTCTGCATAGCGCCGAACATATAGAACATCATCTTAGTGATGATTGACGGCTTTGCCTTTACCGACTTTATTTTCCGTGCTAGCTTTTCCGCTGTCTTTTCAATTTCGAGTTTCTTCTTGTCCGACAGCATTGTAACATTCTCCGCCATACTTGCAAGCGGGAACTGATACCGTTTTGCAACACCCATCCATTTAAGCTGACGAGCCATAGACTTTGTGACGCTTTTAGGCGGAGCGCCCGCCGATGAAGAAACGGTAAGCCCGATTTTTGAGTACATTCTGCCGTCAGGTCTGTGCGTCACCCATCTGTACGCCAGATGATCCATCATATTTTTAAGTGCACCGCTCATTTCCAGGCAATAGCACGGACTGTCAAGAATTATAAGACTGCTTTGTTCGATAGCTTTTACTATCGGCTGTACCTTTTTTGCGTCCGGACAGTATTCCTCGCCTTTGAGAAAGCAGTTGTAACAGCCGACACAGTAGCCGGGTGCGTCTGCCGGCATAAAAAATTCGTGTATCTCGTTGTCATTTCCCAGTTTGTCAAGCACAGCCTTTGTCATGGAGTATGTAATGCCCTTGTGCATAGCTCCGTGTATTACCGTAATTATCATTGTTTTGCCTCTTTCCTTTATCTGAGTGATGTTATGATCCTTGCGATTTCAACAGTAACAATTTTAAGCGTTATTCCGCTCGACATAACATAGAACCACACCTCGCGCGCCGCCTGCGACCTTGCAATCGGCGTTGCGATTATTCCGACAATTACAGCAAGTGCACCGATACAGCCGACTATGTTCGGTATGCTGATAAGCTGAAACAATCCGGGATCACAGCTTCCGTCAATTGCATTCTGAATAGTCTTGTCAAGTCCGTCACGCGTTGCGGCAAAGCAACATACAACAAGCCCGAATATAAGCAATATAAGGCTTCTCAGACCCCAGTGGTCGGTCGACTTGCGCGTTGCTATGCAGAAAATTATGTACCCTGCAAGCATTAAAAGCATAATAGTGGTAGCAATTGTAACTCCGTCCCTGAAATATAATTTCATATAAAAAACCTCTTTTCAAAAAATAGCGCAGTGCCGCCTTTAAATAGGTCAGCACTGCGTCTTAGCGTCTGTCTGAATTAACGTAATTATGTAGTTTTCCGCGTTTATTACGCTCTCATTTCTGCATTTCGGGCAAAACAGAGGAAAATTCTTCAGCACCGTGTCCTGTGTTATTTTTACCCTTGTTTTTGCTTTGCAGTGAGGACACAGTATAAAACGGCTTTCAGTCATTCCTGCCGCCTCTTTTCTCTGCCTTTTTCACCATATGCGGCGAATATGTACGATAAAAGCTCCTGACGTGCGCTTCAAGCCGATTCATGCACTCCGCTTCCCTTTCGGGCTGTCTGTCGCAAATTTCAACCATAAGCACAACAGGCGCAACATACTCAAGCGCCAGCGTATCGGGGTCTTCTCCGATTATCGTTCCCGACTTGATAAGCGCTCTGAAAAGTCCTGCGTGATAACGCACCAATCTTTCCAGATACCGCTCGGAATACATCGCCGCAAACTCGGCATTCCTGAACTGCTCTATCGTCATCATTCGCCTGAATCGGCTTACATACTCATCATGCAGTGAGTATTCTATCAGCTGTTTTACCTTTTCGGCAAGCATTTCCTCGGAAATACCGTCAAACACCTTTTCATCGGCTTTGCTTTCGGAAACATGCACATCAATGCCGTCCGTGAATGTATCATAACGGCGGTAGGTTTCCGCAACGATAGCCTCAAATATCTCCTGCTTGCTTTTAAAGTGCTTGTACAGTGACGGCGCTTTTATCCCCACCGCCGTTGCGATACGTTCAACGCTCACCGCGTCATAACCGCTCTGCGAAAAGAGCCGCAACGCTTCGTCAAGTATGCGTTGTTTTGTGTCTTCCTTTTTTGGGGATTTATTCATATATTCACCTCGACGTAAATAAGCTAACGATCGTTAGCTATATTATAAGCTAATAATCGTTAGCTGTCAAGAGGGTAGTGAAAAAATTTTTTAAATTTTTACATCTTAAGCGCGTCCACCGGCTTCATCCTTGCCGCTTTATAAGCAGGATAGCTTCCCGAAATCATACCTATGACCGCAGACACTCCGACTGCGATAAGCATTATATCCGTCTGCATAACAAAGCTCTCACCGACCGCAAGACCTATGACAAACGCCACCGCGCACCCTGCCGCAATGCCGACTATACTGCCGATAACGCATATCATCGTGCTTTCGGCTAAAAACTCGCCTACTATTCTTATATTTCTTGCACCGAGGGACTTTTTTATGCCTATCTCACGCTTGCGCTCACCGACGCTTACAAGCATTGCGGTCATAACCGACACGGACGCTACCGCAAGCGATATTCCCGCCGTGAACGACAATGCAGAGGTCGCGGTAGTCAGTATTCCGTCAAGCTGTTTCTTCTGGCTTTGAAGCTCGCTGATCTTTATACTGCCCTCGCCCTTTACATCAGCCATACAGGCTTTTATTCCGTCTATCGCCTTTTCTCCGTCACCGCTCTTGTCAAGCAGTACCGCTATCTTGTCATAGTCTGTCTTGCCACAGATGTTCTGAGCGGTCGTGTAAGGAATATACACAAAGTACGGCACAGCGTCATTCATCATATTCTGTATGGGACTGAGCCCCGACTCTGCAACACCGATAACCGTAAAATCGTTATACCTGCCGCCGAAATTCACGCTCACCGTCTTTCCGACTATGTTCGTCCTGCCGTATGTTTCGAGCGCTATCTTATCATCGATAACGCAGATGTTCTCCGCTTTTTCCACGTCATCTTCATTGATAAGCCTGCCGTGTATCGGCTTCATAGATATTATCTCATCGGCTTTTTCGTTTACGCCCCACACCATACACGAAACATTGCTTTCGATAAGCTCACACTTGGTGACCTGTGCCATAAGCGGCATAGCGCCTGTCACTCCGCTTAAACCGCCGAGCTTTTTAATATCGTTATCTCCGAGGGTTACTCCCGCCTCCTGTGCCTCCACGAGCACCGAGTTCACGCCCATATCGTCAAGGCTTTCGTTTATCCTGGCAGTACCTATCTGTCCGACAGCCGATATCACCGTCACAGAAAAGATACCTATTGCTACCGCACTCATTGTAAGCGCGCTCCTGCTTTTGCTTCTCCATATATCAGCCATTACCGATGTAAAACCCATACCGCTGCCTCCGCTCTTTTTAGTCCGTCATAGTTTTACCGTTTTCTGCCGATATATTCCCGCTGTCGGAGCTGTCTTTCCGGTTTCGCATAATCACTGCGTTTGCCGCTATTCCTGTTGTATCCTTAACGACCTCTTCCTCAACGCTCACCCCGAACACCTGAGTCACCTTTGCCATCTCAAGACCGGTCACAACGTCACGTCTTACCGCTCTGCCGTCCTCAATGACATATACATATTCGCTATTGCCGTCCTGCATCACCGCACTGTAAGGCAGAGTTACTATATCACGCTTTATACCTGTTTCTATCGTAGCATAACCGCTGTCACCGCTTTTCAGCTTATCGGAAGGAGCGTCAATGCTTACTGTCACATCAGCGACTGTTTCTTCTATCGATCCGATGTACTGCTTTCTTTTTATGTCGCCTATCTTCAGCACCTTTCCGCTGAAGGTCCTCTCCGCAGACGAAACACTGAGTCGGGCTGTCTGACCACTCTCTATTTTTGCGAGGTTTCGCTCAGGCACTGCCACATTCAGCACAAGCGCACCCTTTCCGCCTATCTGCGCAATGTCCGTTCCGGCATCAACAAGCTCACCGACTGCCGCCAATGCGCATACTGTGCCCGATACAGGCGATGTAATACTCTGTGGTATGCTGTCGGCAAGCTCTGCGAGCGTCAGAGCATCGGAAACCGAACTGCCGTATACGCCGGCGAGCGCCTCACACACAGCATCCTTGTCAATGATCGCGATCGTCTGTCCCTGATCTACCCTATCCCCGACATTAACGAGGTATTCTTTTATTATAAGCGGCATCTCCTCCCTGACATTTTTCACCTCGGAATATCCCACCGTGCCGCTACAGGTAACAGACGGCGTATATTCGGTGTGCGCCGGGAATATCACATCAACTCTCGGCACAGAATCTTTAACTGCTCCGGGCACTGTCATATTGAGATAAAGACCTCCGACAGCTATCAGCGCTAAGACCGTTATACGGAACGCTCTGCGTCTTTTTTTCTTTTGCATACTGCGATAATTCATACTCATTCTCCTTTTTGCCTTTTACCCCTTTAGTTTGACTGTCACAGCGGAAAATATTACTGTTATTTTGTGAATATTACAGATACAGCCGCTAAAAATAGGTTTGTAATTTCTCAAAAAGAAGGTGTGCAGATGAATATGATAATATGCACTGAGCCGTGTATACATCAGCATGACGGCTGCTGTGGACTGCACGGCGCAGGCGTAATAACCAATACGACCGCCTCGCCTTGCCGTTATTTCTCGCCGAAGGAGGTCGGAGCTTATGAAAGAAAGCAGGAATATCAATCAAACAAACGGGAATGTTCTGATAAATGCCGCTGACATATCACGGCACTACACAATGGCTGACGGCACGGTACAGGCACTGAGCAATGTCAGCCTGAAAGTAAATGTGGGCGAATTTGTAGCTATAACAGGTCCGAGCGGCTCGGGAAAATCCACGCTGATGAATATTCTCGGACTGCTCGACACCTGCGACAGCGGGACATATATGTTTTCGGGGGTTGACACCGGTATGCTGTCAGATGTAGAGCTAAGTCGCATAAGAAACGAAAAGATAGGCTTTGTATTCCAGGCGTTCAACCTTATCCCGACATTATCCGTGCTTGAAAACGTTGCTCTGCCGCTTAACTACAGGGGTATGCCGTCCGCAAAGCGCATAGCACGCAGTAAAGCGGCGCTTGAAGCAGTGGGATTATCCGCAAGGCTGTCGCACAAGCCGTATGAGCTTTCGGGCGGGCAACAGCAGCGTGCAGCGATCGCAAGAGCAATAGCCGCCGACCCGGAGCTTATCCTCGCAGACGAGCCCTGCGGAAGCCTTGACAGCCGCTCAAGCAAGGAGGTCATGGAGCTTCTGCGCTCACGTCACGAATGCGGTAAAACCGTAATTCTTATCACTCACGATCTTGAAGATGCCGCTTACGCTGACAGGATACTGACGGTCTGTGACGGAAAACTATATAAATAAAAATTTCATAAAGTGCTTGCAAATTAAATGCGGATAGTGTATAATATTATCTGTTAATTTAATATGCAAGCACGCCTCCTTAGTTAAATGGATATAATAAACCCCTCCTAAGGGTTAGTTGTGGGTTCGATTCCCGCAGGGGGTGCCAAAAAGAAAAGTCGCTCGTGAGAGTGACTTTTCTTTTTGTATTATTCATTTTTCATTATTCATCATTCATTATTCATTCCTGCATAAACCGCGTCAACCGTATACACATACCCTACAACCGGACTTGCCGACTCTCCCGCCGCGTTATTTTGTCAAAATATTTGCTAATTTCTGATATAATCCTTTATTCTCTTTCTTGCCGTGAATAATCTGTTTCTGAGTGCAGACGGACTGATATTCAGCGCTTGCTCTATTTCCTCGTTGGTAAAATCAAGGCAATATTTCAGATACATTGCATCGCGCATACCCTGCGGCATTGAACGAATAAAATCGACCAATAGATCATAATTTACATTTCCGATTGCCTGATCTTCAAGAACGGTTTCATCATATATTTCCGTATCTTCATCCAACGAAAGATTATTGATCTTCTTGTTGAACATATCAAACGATATGTTTCTCACTATCACATTCAGATAAGCGCGCTGATTGTCGGGCGAGATCTGAGAGAGCTTTTTAATCTGATTTATCGCCCTAAGTATCGCTTCATGTACAGCGTCTTCCGCATCGGTTCTGTTATGCAGATTGCTGAAAGCTATACTGTACATAGTCTGTTTATTTTTGTCATATAGCTCTTCGATAAGCGATTTTTCTTTATCTGTTTCGATAAGAGAAAGATATACTGATATCATTGTCGATACTCCGTTTATTTTTTTATATTAAGAATATCACTAAAATAATAATAAGTCAAGTCGAATATTTTGATTTTTTCCGCAGTGCCGTTATACTGACTAATTATTAAAAGAAAATTTGTGCATAATTAACAAAAATGGACTTTTAATTAAAATCCATCTAACAAATAGCGAATTTTAAAAGATGTATAATATGAAATGTCATTTCAAATCAATTCAATGAATCAGAAAATATGATAGTTAAAATGCTATTTGTATTTGTTGTAGCATAGTGATTTCCTGTTAGTTTTACAACTGCAGAAAAACTATCAGCAGACCTAGGTGACTGATAACGAAAACGAAAACAAAAACAGGTAGCGTATAGCTGTCACAGAAAACTCATTATGAGCAGAAAGGAAATTTGTAATGAAAATAAAGACAAAGCTTATTATTTCAATTGCTACAGCTACTAGCATTATAACAGGATTACTCTCAGTGCCCGCATATGCAAGTTATGTGTATGGAGTTGAGTACAATGATAATATTACCAGCACAACTAAAGATTATTATGATTTGCCTCAACACAACTATATCGGCAATGATATCGGCGCTTCATACATATATGTTACTGCGCCACGTAACGTGAAATACTATTTATCTTTATATCAACGCAACTTTATATGGAGTCACAGACTTTCCGATACTGATTTTATTTGCCAAACAGCAGGGCTTGGCGGAAGCTGTTATTGGAACAGCATCTCAAGTAATGAAGGAAATACTCCCGCATATATCAGTATAACACGTGTAGACAGATCAAATACCACAACATTGGGCGGTTACATAAAATCAAAAACACGTACATGGAGATAAAATATTGATTTAAGACACGCTTTAACAGTGTACTCTCACAACATTGTTAAACAAACTTAAATCAACACTGACAGTGAATATGGGGCTGTTTCCTTAAAATACGTAACCAAGGCATACAGCCCCTGTTTTTGTGGATCATTTTTATAATTTAACTAAGGAGAACCGACATGAGATTTTTTACTTCTGCCATACTTATTTTACTTGCGATTGTACTGCTTTGTGTGATCTGCGGATTTACATTAGCACGAAAACTCAGACTGAAACAGGCGGGATATGCCGTCATAATTTCCGCGGCTTTTATATTCCGACTGTTTTTCGGACTCGGATCACAGTTGAGCTTCGACAGTGTGGAATATATAGGCAGAAGCTTTATTCCTTTTGCCAACGCATTAAGTGTTCCGGAGGCGATCTCGGAATATATCCCCGGTATTGTTTCAGCATTTGTTTTCGCACTTTCTCTCGGCATTTTCCTGCCTGCAATAATGAACAAAAAAACGGCAAAGGGACAGCTTGTTGCTACTGTCTGCGCTACACTTACTGTTGAGGTGATCATAACATTATCAAACATTTTCGGCATATCGTATGGTTCTTCTTACGACACAGCCTGCATACTGTTCGCCATAGCAGGCTGTCTGCTCGGCTATTACATATTCACACTGATCCGAAAAATGAGAAACGGCGGTGCAAAGTGATAAAAACATATGATCTTAAGAAAACATACTCCGTGGCAGACGAAAACAACGTTGCCGCGCTTGACGGAGTAACGCTTGAAATCGGTGACGGCGAGCTTGTATTTATAATGGGCAAAAGCGGCTCGGGCAAATCTACGCTTTTACATATCCTCGGCGGACTTGACAAGCCTGACAGCGGCAGGGTTTTATACGGCGACACCAATATTTCCGACATGAACGAGAATACTCTGTCGGCATTCCGCCGCAAAAACATCGGCTTTGTCTTTCAGCAGTATTATCTTATCCCCGAGCTTACCGCAGAGGAAAATATAAAATACCCCGTGTACCTGAGCAAAAAGGCTGTTGATGGAGCTCTTTTCAAGAGGCTTGTCGACACATTGGAGATTTCCGACAGACTGGGGCATATGCCCTCACAGCTTTCGGGAGGACAGCAGCAGAGAGTGGCGATAGCGCGTGCACTCATCACTGATCCGTCAGCTATCCTTTGCGACGAGCCGACAGGAAACCTCGATTCGGCATCTTCTGCGGCAGTACAGCACCTGTTAAGACAAATAAACAGCGAGCTTGGCAAAACGGTGATAATAGTCACCCACGACACACAGTTTGCGGAAAAAGATGACAGGATCATACGACTATGCGACGGAAAGGTCGTTGAGTGATATGAGATATATTTTTCATTATGTGACCCGCAATCTGATCTGTAACAAAAAAAGCAGTATAGCGGCGGCATTGCTCTATTTTTTTGCCGCGCTCTTTTTTATCGTGCAGTCCGTGTTTTTACTGGGCTGGAGCGACGGAAACCGAATAAGGATAGAAAACACTTACGGAGTGCATGACGGCATTTTTGCGGTACAAAATCCTGATAAGCTTAAAGGCCTTTCCGAGATCACCGACAGCGGTGTTATCACAGTCATAGGAAGCGGCATTAAAAGCGAGGAATACTCGGGCAGACCGATAACTGTAGGTTATGCTGACAGCAATGCGGTTTTGTTGAACCGAATAGCCTTACAGGAGGGCAATTTCCCTGATAATAAAAGCGAGATCGCAATCGAGCGTTCATTTTTAAATCTTGTTTATCCCGATGCAAAGCTCGGGGACAAAATAGGCTTTTATCTGAATGAAGAATATACCGAGCTTACCTTATGCGGCATATTGAACAATATTTCAAGCCTTCAATGGGACGGTTTGCCGCCTATGATAAACGCACTTGTGCATAACACCTTCAGTGAAAACACCGCTTACTGTTTTGTAAGCGTAAGCTTTGCGGACGGTACGGATATATCGGGTTACTCGGAAAAACTGCTCGAAAACGGCACTGCGGGAGCTTTCTGTCCGAATAAGAGCAGTGCGGATCTGTCGGTGATATCGGGAATAAGCAACATTAGCAGTGTTGCTGTTCTTTGTGTGATTATGTTCGTATTTACTGTCATTATCCTGTTTTCGGTTACGGCTGTATCCGTAAGAGGAAGCTCAAAGCAAATCGGCAGACTTAAAATCATCGGATTTTCCGGGCGGGCTATCTATGGTATCTTTCTGACAAAGACCGCGATCCTGTCACTGCTGTCGTCAATACTCGGCGGTATTGCGGCATTTTCGCTGTCTTTTGTGATCTACGGCTCGTTTTCGGCAGAAATAAGTGCCGGACAGACTGCGCTTTTATGCATAGCGGGAGTGTTTGGCATTTTCGTATTTTCAATGCTGTTCGGCGTGGTCGGAATACGCAAGACAGCCGATATGACAGTTATAGAGTGTCTTCGTCCCGTGCAAAAAGAGATCAATACTCCGAACCGGGCTTTCACCTGCAAAAATCCTTATATTCTGTATTCCGTAAAAAGCTTTGCACAAAATTCCGGAACAGCCGTCTGTGCTTCTATAGCCGCTTTTATCTCGATAGTGGCAATAGTGCTCGGCTTATATATCGGAGAAGCTCTTAAAACAGAGATCAGCTCATATATGCGACCGTATGATTTTCAAATTAACTTTAATACAAGCAATATGTTGCAGGCTCTGACAGTAAATTCCGACTCGCTTGACGGTCTTTCAAAGACCGATTATTCGGCGCTGTGCGAAAACCCGGATACCGCGGATATGATCGGTATGGCCACAATGGAAGCTTACTCGCTCACAACTGAGCCTGTTGCAGATTATGACAGTGAGGAGGCAAAGCAGGAGCTTATGGCTATGGCATCTGCTGCCGGCTATCCCGAGGGATATTATCTTGCTAATGAGTTGCTGTGCGGAGTCAGCGACAGTACGCTTTCAACGCTCAACGACTATGTGATTAAAGGCAAGATCGACATCGATGCCTTGAAAAACGGAACACAGATAATTACAAGCGGTGACAAATACGCCCCGGGGGATAAAATACGACTCGCGGCGGTTATAAACGATGTAAACAAACAGGGAGAGGACGCAAAAAGAATGCTCGACTTTGAGGTCACGGTCGGCGCTGTCTTAGACCTCGGCACAGGCGAAAACTCTCTTATGAAACAGCTGCTTTACGGATATATATGGTCGATAGACGCATATAGCGCACTTGGACTTGACGCAAGCTACAACAGGGTATACCTGACGGTAAAGGATAAGGACAACTACTCGCTCATTGCGGGTGTGCTGAACGACATATACTCTCACTACAAAGCGCAGGGTATGTACCTTAGTATCACGGACGTTATTCAGCAGACAAGCTCAGCACAGCAGGTATACGACTCGTTTGTGACAGTTTCACGCATATTTTGCTTTACGTTATGCGGTTTTTCGATAATTGCGCTTATAGGTTCGCTCTATGGCAGACTGTGGGGGCGAAAGCAGATATTCGGTATGTTAAGAGCAGTCGGTATGACAAAAAATCAAATGCTGAAATTACTGCTGTGTGAAAATCTGACCGGTATCGGCATCGCCGTTATTCTCGGCATAGTGATAAGCGGCGGAGCTTGCGTTGCATTCGGAATTTTGTCAAACGCACCGATCACAATGTTCCCGATAACCGATGTCGCGGTACTTGTTCTGATCTATTCTGCCGCGGTGTGTTTAACCTGTCTTACAGCTACAAATAAATTCTTCAAAACTACTGTAGCGGAAAATGTAAGGGGATATGAGTAATTTTACCATTTTTTTCAAGCAGAGAAAGCTGATGGAAGAAATCAACGAAAACCGTGAATAGCACGGCAAGAAGCCATTTGACGACACCAGACCGCCGAAAGAAAGAATCGTTAATGAACCGACCACCGACCCAAAATGCGGAGTATTCCACAAGGGCGAACACTAAAAATGCTTCGCATTTCTGCTGTGCGACTTTACTTAACCCGCACATTCTCTCCCTTTGCAAAACCTCTCAAAATGTGTTACAATAACATCTGACCATTCATCTAATCAAAAGGAGTTTCTTATGTACAGATACGAATTGCATATGCACACCAAAGAAGGCAGTGCCTGTGCTGTTGATACGATAGAAGATATGATAAAGCAGTATGTAAAAATCGGTTTTTCGGGTGCTGTTGTAACAAACCATTTTATAAGAGGCAACACCTGTGTTTCACGTTCTCTGCCGTGGGAACAGCTTATTGTGCAATACAGCAAGGCATACACGAACGGCAGAAAAATCGCCGCAGAACTTGATTTTGACCTGTTTTTCGGCATTGAAGAAGGCTACGGTAACGGCAAGGAATTTTTAGCCTACGGCTTTGAACCGGAATTTCTTTTATCACGTCCGTTTCTGAGAAATGCCGATTTGAATATATGGGCACAAGAAATCCACTCAGTCGGCGGATTTTTAGCTTACGCTCACCCTTTCCGTGACAGAGATTACATAAAAAATCCCGATGAAGTACCGGATATTTCGATAGTTGACGGAATAGAGGGCTACAACAGAGGAAACCGTGATATTGAAAACGAAAAAGCAATCTGTGTTTTCGGCAACGAAGATACGGTTATCACCGCAGGAAGCGATTTGCACAGCACCGACTTTGACAGTGCCTACGGAATTGAAACACAGCACAGGATAAAGAGCAACGAGGAGCTGGTGAAAACGTTGCTTGAGAGGAATTTTAAGGTCTATCTCGGGGAATGAAAGCTAATAACCGACCTCTCGGTGAAAATTTGTAGAGGTCTTTGGGTTTATTTCACTGTAATTTTTACGATTTTAACAAACCAACCAAAACCTCTTCCACATATCCCCTCAGCCGTCAACTTCTTCTACTTGACATTACAATAAATTCTTGCTACAATATCTTTTATACAATATAACCTGAGGTGGAAAATGAAAAAATTCTTGATACCGCTGTTATGCAGTGCAATACTGCTTTTATGCGGCGGCTGCGACCTAAGCAACAAAGTGAGAATCGGCACAGCGGCTGAGGGCGGAAACTACTACATTTTCGGCAGTGAACTGAATGCTATAGATTCGCTTGAAAGCTACAATATCAATATCAAAAGAACGGCAGGCTCTGCCGCAAATATGCGTCTGCTCTCAGAAAACTATCTTCAGATGGCAGTGGTTCAGACCGACATAATAGACGATGCGTGGAACGGCAGAAACGGCTTTACCGAAGGATACCGTGATTTCGGCGCAGTAGCAGGACTGTTCACCGAAAGCTGTCAGATCGCAGTACGCAGTGACAGTGATATAAAAAGCGTTTCGGATCTTAAAGGAAAGGCTGTAAGCATCGGCGAAGAAGAATCCGGTACTGCGCATAACGCAAGGCAGATACTGACTTCATACGGCATTGCCGAGGATATGATAAAGACGGTAAACCTTGATTACAAGGATGCAGCAAGTCAGCTTGAAAACGGCACTATAGACGCATTTTTCTGCACCATAGGCGCACCTAATCCCACTGTTAAATCACTCTGCGACAAGGGCGCTGCTCGTCTTGTTTCGCTTGACAGCGACAAGATAGACGACCTTGTAAGTTCCTACAGCTACTACTCTGCCTGCACGATACCGGCAGGCACTTACAACGGTCAGACAGAAGACGTTAAGACAATAGGCGTTACCGCTGTACTGCTTGCAAGCAATTCATGCCCGAAAGACACGGTAAAGGCGATAACCAAAGCGATTTTCGATAACTCAGAAACCATACAAAACGCACTTCCCGTAAATATCGTAACCGACAGAAAATCAGCTGTCAACGGCATCAATATCCCGTTTCATCCGGGTGCCTCCGAGTATTACGGCGAAAACGGAATAAACGTAGAAACGGAGTAACAAGATGAGCATAGTACTTGATATGTATCAGACAGTAGCGATAGCTGTGCTTGTCCTGATGCTTGGCGCATTTCTGCGCAAAAAGATACATTTCCTTGAAAAGTTCTGCATTCCCGCTCCCGTTATAGGCGGTCTGCTGTTTGCGATACTCACCTGCATCCTGCACGGCACGGGTCTTGCAGATGTCAGCTTTGATGATACACTGAAAGAAGTCTGTATGGTACTGTTCTTCACATCTGTAGGCTTCCAGGCAAACCTTAAAGTACTCAAAAGCGGCGGAAAGTCGATGATAGTATTTCTGATACTGGTCATACTGCTGATAATCGGACAGAACTTCGCCGCACTCGGACTTTCAAATCTGCTCGGACTCGATCCGCTTATAGGTATGTGTACCGGTTCTATACCAATGGTCGGAGGACACGGAACAGCAGGCGCATTCGGTCCTGTTCTTGAGGATCTCGGAGTGTCGGGCGCTACCACGCTATGTACTGCGGCGGCTACATTCGGACTTGTCGCAGGAAGCCTTATCGGAGGACCTATCGGCAGACGGCTTATAGTAAAGCACGACCTATTAAAGACAGTTGTACCCGAAGATGACAGCCTGCTTGTCGAAGAAGGCAAAAAGCACGAGCGTCACTTCTCTATGTATGCTCCCGCCGTATATCAGCTTGTACTCGCGGTCGGCGCAGGCACGGTAATCTCCTACCTGCTGACTATGACTGGAATGACGTTCCCGATATACATCGGTGCGATGATTGTTGCCGCTCTTATGCGTAATATCGGCGAATACACGGGCAAAATCACCATTCATATGGGCGAAATAAACGACCTCGGCGGTATATGCCTGTCGTTATTTCTCGGAATAGCAATGATAACACTGAAGCTCTGGCAGCTCGCCGACCTTGCATTACCACTGATAATCATGCTCGGCGGACAGGTACTGCTGATGTTCCTGTATTCCTATTTTGTCGTATACAGAATTATGGGCAGAGATTATGACTCGGCAGTGCTGACAGCCGGTATGTGCGGATTCGGTATGGGCGCAACACCAAATGCAATGGCTAATATGCAGGCTATATGTCAGAGGTATGCACCGTCTGTAAAGGCGTATCTCCTTGTTCCGCTTATAGGCAGTCTGTTTGCGGATTTTCTCAACAGTATCACCATTACGTTCTTTATAAATATGTTGTAAACCTACGGTGGCTTATTTTTGGAGGGATTTATATGTTCGGTAAAGATAAAGACAAGCACAAGCAGAAAAAAGGGAAAATGAACGATAAAGCAGGACATTCGGAGGAAAACTACAATGTTCTTTATGACAATCTTGCTTTTCCCGAAGTATACGCAAAAGAGCAAAAACAAAGCGATACCGAGGAAACAGACGAAGAAGCGGTAAATTACGACAATGTGGCTATTCCCGAAATCAATGTAAAGAAAGATAAGAAATAATTCCGACCGCTCTTAATGAGCGGTTTCAGACTGTCGATAAACCTACATAATTTTCAAAAATAGGGTTTGGGGCGTAGCCCCAAGCGGGGTGAGGGCGGCAGCCCCACATTCAGCCCCGGCACGGACGCCGGGCGTGTATGCCCAAAGGCTCTGCACGATGCAGAGCCAACCAAGCATACACAGCCTTTCACGGGGAAAGGGGTTTTCGGCAATGATGCCGAAATAAGGACACACCAAGCTTTAAGCATGGATGCTTACAAGTGGTCGAACAAAGTCGGTATGCAAGGATGCATAAAGTCAGTCACACTTAATCGTTGCACGATGCAACGACACAAAAGACTGACGAGGCAGTGACGCACCGACAACAAACGACCACTGTTGCACAGATGCAAAGCCATCAGAGTGTCTTAAAGGGGATAGGGATAATAAATCAGAAGTTTATTTCAAAAAACAGACTTTTTCTACAAGCAGAATTTAAATTCTGCACGCTGCATTTTCATTCCTGATTTTTCATTTTTCATTCTTCATTACATATCATCCCCCACTTGACACCCCGCCAATAATATGGTATTATAATCTTAATTATTCTTTTAATAAAAATCGCAGTTTTTCGCCGTTTTTTTACACATATTTTTAGGAATTTACTTACATTTTATAGATATTGTTGTGGTTTTTTTAAAAACAGAGGTGTGATGATGAGCTTTTATAATTCCTTTGAGGAAATTTTTCAGGAGATGAAAAAGAGACTTACTCTTACTCCTACCGCCATGAAATTATGGATCGAGCCGTTAAAGCCGCTCAAACTCAATAATAATCATGTCCTGCTATATGTAGAGAGCCGTTTTTCAAAAGATATGACAATGGCAAATTTCAAGACCGTTATGGAAGAAGCATTCAGCGATCTTCTGGGTTTTGACGTTGAGGTCGAAATACTCTGTTCCGAAGACCTTAATGTAGAACAAAAGCTCAAGTACGGTATCGAGTCATATGCAGATTCTTCTCCGAAAGAACTGCAAAAAGAACTTGAAGATGACGATATTGTAAAGACCCGCCTTAAGAACAGCGAGCTTGCAAGCAATTATCAGCATACCTTTGATACATTTATAGTAGGTGACAACAATAAGCTTGCATATGCCGCCTGCAAGGCAGTAGTACAAGAACCGAGCACAAGATATAACCCGCTTTATATCTACAGCGAACCGGGACTCGGAAAAACGCACCTTCTTTCAGCGGTAAAAAGCGAGATGGAAAAGCTGCATCCCGAGATGAATATCATTTACACCACAGCCGATACCTTTACAGACGACTATGTAAGCAACCTGCGTACAAAAAGTAATCTTGAAGCGTTCAAGCAGAAGTACCGCAGCTGTGACCTGCTCCTTATAGATGATATTCAGTTCATGGCTAATAAGAACGAAACACAGCAGGAGCTGTTCCACACGTTCAACAGTCTTTATAATCAGAATAAACAGATCATATTTACCTCAGATAGACCCCCGAAAGAGCTCAACGGCATAGAACAACGTCTTATAAGCCGTTTTGAACAGGGCTTGCTTGCGGACATTGCACCGCCCGAGTACGAAACAAGAATTGCTATAATCAAGCGTAAGGCTGAGCTTTACGGTATGAATCTTCCCGATTCTATAGTAGACTTTCTTGCGGACAAGCTTAAAACAAATATAAGACAGCTTGAAGGAGCTATTACAAAAATAAACGCACTGACGCTTGTTACAGGCTCAACTCCCACTCTTAATATGGCTCAGCAGGTAGTCCGTGACATACAGTCAAATCATGAACCTATACCGCTTACGGTAGAAAAGATAATCGCCGAGGTAGGAAAGATATACAGCGTTACCCCCGAGGATATGCGTTCGCAGAAACGTTCTTCACAGATAAGCACCGCAAGACAGGTGGCTATCTATGTTGTAAACAGGATAACAGGTCTTTCATATTCAAATATAGGCGTGGAGTTCGGTAACAGAGATCACTCCACTATAGTCTATGCAATAAATAAGGTAAAGTCCAGTATCAAGAAAGATCCGTCCTTTAAAGGTATGATCGACGATATGATAAAAAACCTCGGAAACAATGCCTGATCTATGTAAATTTCACCGCCGAATAAAGACTGCGGTGATTTTTTACACAATAAAAATCATTCAACAAGTTGTTAGTTTTAAACCGGGAAAGCAAGTTGACAGTGTTTAATGTTGAAATTGTGTTAAAACCGTTGAAAAGTTTTCAATATCATTTAACTCTTACCGCACCGTATATTCAACCGGCGCAAACTCCCCCGCATACAGGTTTTATCACAAATTTCCGGCTTTAAACACATTAAACCGCCCCCACCGTCACCACCGTAATATTTAATATTATTTTATTTATTTATCGCCTGCGGCGATAACTGTTCTTACAGAACCGGATGTTAAAACTATTCTCACACGGATAATAAACAAATTGTTGACCTTGTGTCTTTTCAGACCAAAACAGATCAAGCCTTAAAATGAAAGGAATACCAATGATAAAATTCAGCGTTCAGAAAAATGACATTTTAGATGCCCTTACCACAACAGCAAAGGCAGCATCTTCAAAATCGGTTATTACAGCCCTTGAGGGTATATACTTGAGTCTTACGGGAAATATGCTGACAGTGACCGGTTATGACCTTGAACTGGGTATCACATCATCAATAGAAGTAAACGGAAGCTCAGACGGTAAAATCGTTCTCAACTCCCGTCTTATTTGCGACATTGTAAGAAAGATGCCCAGCGGTGAGATCATCTTTGACGAATATGAGCCTTTAAAGCTCAATCTGATATGCGAAGATATAACCTATTCTATAATGGGAATAAGCAGTGAAGAATATCCTCTTCTTCCCGAGCTTTCAAGAGGTGAAAGCTTTGAGATAAGTGAACCGCTTTTAAAAAGCGTTATAAGTCAGACTCTTTACGCAGTTGCCACAATAGATACAAAGCCTGTACTTATGGGCTCAAAATTCGAGATAAAGAACAATGAGCTGAATGTGATATCGGTAGACGGCATAAGAATAGCAATAAGAAAAGAAAGTCTGTTGCACGAGGATTTTGACTTTGTTGTTCCCGCAAAGACTTTATCAGAGCTTTTAAGACTTCTCAGCGATGATGAAAACAAAATTGCAACTATTTCCGTAGACAGAAATCAGGGTATATTCAGCATTGAAAAATATACTGTTTTTTCACGTCTGCTTGAAGGTGATTTTTTCGATTATACAAAGATAATCGGTATGCCTTCAAATGTTGAAGCTGTGGTAAATGTAAGAGAGCTTATCGAATGTGTAGACAGAACACTTTTACTTATCAGCGACAAGATAAAATCACCTGTTAATTTTACCTTTAATGACAATACCCTCAGAGTTTTCTGCGAAACTGCGATCGGTAAGCTGGATCAGAAGATCAAGTGTGACTACAGCGGAGAAGAGTTCAAAATTTCATTTAACAGCAGATATATTCTTGATGCACTTAAAAACACCTACTGCGATAAGGTAAAATTTCTGTTTGTACAAAATACGGCACTTAAGATAGTTCCGCTTGAGGGTGATAGCTTTACATTTATTGTAAGCCCTGTAAGACGTCGATAATATGACAGTTTTTAAAAAGCAAAGAAAATGGATTTATATTGCTTTTATAATAATTACAATAGTAATTATGGCAATAATCATTATTCCGAAGCTGACAGGAAATTTTCTAAAAGGCTCTTGGGAAACTTCCGACGGGCTTAGAAAATATACCTTTGATGACAATACACTTACAATCAGTTCAAATGTAAATTCTTATACTGAATTTTACGGATATTCATACAAAAATAATATACTTGCATTACAATCAAATGATGAAACAAAATATTATAATGTTAGTATAAAAGGCTCGGAGATAATCATATCTTCGTCTGACAGCGACAGTCCTGAGATACTTCATAGGGTGGTATAAATTATGGATGAAACTGTAAATAACGTATCAAAAAATGAAAACGTATATACCAATACTGTACCGGAATGTACCGATGGTACAGATGTTGGTACACAGCATATTGAACAAAAAGAAGACTTTGATATTGTTGATTTTATCATAAGTCACAGTGACGGACGCTCAGTCAGAAAAAAGAGTAAAGCACCAAGAATATTACTCTGTGTAATACTTGGTTTACTCATAGTCGGAATGTGTGTCTTGTTTGCAATATGGTCAGCATCTTCTCATAAGAACCCGCTTTACGGCAATTGGCAGGGAAGCGGCGGTGTCACTATGTCTATAACCGACAAAGAAATAACGATAAACGACCGTACAAGCGCCTATATCGTCGAGGATAAGAACGTAATAGCCATCAAGATGAATAACGAGTATTATAAGATGATATATAAGCTTGAAGGTGATACTCTGACGCTTACTATTCCCGATGAGAGCGGCGTTTCAGAGCTTAAATACACAAGAAAGAGTGATTAGAATGTATATAAACGTAAATGTAAAACCTCCTTTTATCAAGCTTGAACAGTTTCTGAAGTTCAGCGGAGCTTGCGAAACAGGCGGTGAAGCCAAAAATGCCATTCAGAACGGCTTTGTTCAGGTAAACGGAGAAATATGTACAATGCGCGGCAAGAAAATCGTAGACGGTGATACTATCGAACTTGACGAGCAGCAGTATAAGTGCTGTATGAAGTAAGATGCAGATAAAACGGCTTTATATAAAGAATTTCAGGAATATAAGAGAGCAGGAGTTTTTCTTTCATGAGAATGTAAATGTACTTTGCGGCAACAACGCACAGGGTAAGACTAATCTCTGCGAGGCTATATCTCTGTGTATGGGACCTTCATTCCGTACCTCCAGACAAAGCTCTTATATTCCTTTTTCTTTGGATAATTCTAAGGAAAAGTGCGTTATCAAGATGTGGTTTACCACATCTTTTAATACAGATAGTGAAAATCTGATAGAATTTACTATATGTAATAATAAGAAAGAGATAAAATACAACGGACTTGCTATAAAATCTGCATTAGAGTTATACGGATTGTTAAAATACGTTGTTTTTATACCGGAACACCTAAATCTGATCAAAGGAATACCCGAGGGCAGACGAGAATACCTCGATAGCGTAGCTATGATGCAGACTCCCGTCCATCTTAAGAAGCTTTCTCGTTATAACAAAGCGTTAAAAAATAAGAATAATTTACTGTTTGGTATCAATTTTGGCGATGATTTATCGGTAATACGTCCTCAGATAGAGAGCTGGAACAGCGTTTTAGCCGCCGAAGGGCTTAATGTTACTTATGGTAGGCTGAAGTACTTTTCTCAGCTTGAAAAGATAGCTTCACGGCTATATAATGAGCTTTCAGGCGGCGAGGAGCTTAAGCTCCGGTATTATTCAAGCATCTTTGACAGCACTGAGCTTAAATGTGACGCGATAAACGGACTTTACAACGAATATCTTGAAAGACTCAATGCAAGCTTTCAGCGTGAGCTGAAAATGCGTTATACCGTACTTGGCGTACATCGTGACGATATGAACCTGTATATCGATAACAACGATGTCAAAGAGTTCGGCAGTCAGGGACAACAGAGAAGCACAGCGCTTGCTTTAAAGCTTGCTGAAGCAGAGATAATCCGACAAAAAGATGAAACACCGATAATGATACTTGATGATGTTTTAAGCGAGCTTGACAACAACAGACAACATTTCGTCCTGAATCACATTACGGACTCACAGGTATTTATTACTTGCTGTAATATAAATGACGTAAAAGAACTTGAGAACGGTAAAATCTGGAATGTAAAAAGCGGCACTTTTACGGAGGAATGATATATATGTACATTCATATTGGTGGTGATGTATCACTGCCGGCTGACAAGATACTGGGTATATTTGACATTGAGAAAACCTCGGTAAACAAGGACGTAAACGACTATCTGATGAAGCTTCAGAAGCAGGGTAAGATCTATTATGTTTCCTACGATATGCCAAAGAGCTTTATAGTAACAGATGACTATGTATATATCTCAAATGTGTCTGTTTTCACGCTGAAAAGGCGGTTTGCAGAAAATGAAATAAGATTGTAAATACAGAAAACACAATGAAAATTTATTCTGCTTGTTTTCTGTATTTGGCTTTGTTATCAGGCTTACAGCGTGTAATAAGCTTCATACACACTTACCTTTAGTTGCTTCATAAAGTAAAACCGTATGTTCGCTTTTGATTTTTAAATTTGATAATGCGTATAAATTTCTGCATTTATACTAATTGTAATTTTTAAAAAATAATAAATATTTACAATTTATCTATATGCTTTCAAATGAGAATATAAGTTCAAATGCGAATAAATATAAGTTTGTTGTGAATAACTCTATCTTATTTCATTGCGGAACTGTTGTTTATGCTGCTGATTAGATTATTGTGTTTACGGTCTGCAATTCATTACTGAAACAGCATTAAAAAGCCGATTATAAATGATTTTGTCTTTAATTCAAAGTTGACTTTGAAAGTTAAATGTGATATAATTATATATAGTATTGTGAGAAATTGCGGAAATGATGAAAGGAAAGAGCATGGCAGAAGAAATTCTTGATAAAAACGTCAATACCGGAGAGGTTGGCGAGCCTGAGATTGACGGCGAAATAAAGGATATAGAGAATAATACACAGGTCGAACACGCTTACGGTGCAGATGATATTCAGATACTTGAAGGACTTGAAGCTGTAAGAAAAAGACCGGGTATGTATATCGGTTCTACGGGAGAAAGCGGTCTGCATCACCTTGTATACGAAATTGTGGATAATGCCATAGACGAAGCCCTTGCAGGCTATTGTACCGAAATAAACGTTAAGATACTGCCTGGAGATGTTATTGAAGTAACCGATAACGGACGTGGTATACCTACTGGCATTCATCCTAAGGAAAAGATAAGTGCGGCTACTGTCGTATATACGATACTTCACGCAGGCGGTAAATTCGGCGGTGGCGGATACAAGGTATCGGGCGGTCTTCACGGCGTTGGTGCGTCTGTTGTAAATGCGCTTTCCGAGTGGCTTGAGCTTACGGTATATGACGGCAAGGAGATACATTTCCAGCGTTTTGAAAACGGCGGTCATTACAAAGAGCAGATGAAGGTTATCGGTACGACCGATAAGACAGGTACACAGGTACGCTTCAAGCCCGATCACACTATCTTCCACAGCACGGAATTTAAGTATGATATATTGCTTGACAGACTCAGAGAACAGGCTTTTCTGAATGCCGGACTTAAAATCGTTTTAAGCGACCTCAGAGATGAGGACAAGCCTAAGCAGGAGGTCCTTCAGTACGAGGGCGGTATTATCAGCTATGTAGAATGGCTTCAGAAGAAGAGGGGAGCAGAGGCTCTTCATCCCGATGTTGTATATATTGAGGGTCTGCTTGACAATATATCAGTAGAGATCGCGTTCCAGTACAATACAGACTTCAACAGTGAAACATTCAGATCGTTTGCTAACAACATTCATACGGTTGACGGCGGTACGCATGAGATCGCTTTTAAGAATGCACTGAACAAGGTCATAAACGACTTTGTAAAGCAGTATAAGGAACAGCAGGCAAACAACAATAAAAAGTCAAAGAAGAAGCAGGACGAGGTCAAGGAATTTGTTCCGCTGAGCGGTGAGGCAATAAGAGAGGCTATAAATGCTGTTATCTCCGTAAAGCTCCCCGAATGTGAGTTTGAAGGTCAGACAAAGGGTAAGCTTGGTAATCCTGAGGTACGTCCCGTTGTTTACAAGATCACAGTAGAAAAGCTGACATATTACTTTGAAGAGCATCCCGATACGATAGCTATAATAGCTCAGAAGTGTATCAATGCACAGGCTGCAAGAGATGCGGCAAAGAAGGCTATGGAAGCTAAGAGAAAGTCTGTTGCGGATGGTGCAGGTCTTCCCGGTAAGCTTGCCGACTGCTCTGATACTGATCCCACAAAGACTGAGGTATATATTGTCGAGGGTGACTCTGCAGGAGGCTCTGCAAAGCAGGGACGTGACAGACGTTTCCAGGCTATACTACCTCTGTGGGGTAAGATGCTGAACGTTGAGAAGGCGAGAGCAGACAAGGTTTATAACAACGATAAGCTCCAGCCTGTAGTAAAGGCACTCGGCACGGGTATAGGCGAGGATTTTGATATAACAAAGCTCAGATATGGCAGAGTAGTAGTTATGGCGGATGCCGATGTAGACGGCTCGCATATCAGAACGCTTTTATTGACATTCTTCTTCCGCTTTATGCGTCCTCTGATAGAAGAGGGTCATGTTTATCTTGCTCAACCTCCGCTGTTCAAGGTGTTCAAAGGTAAAAAGGTAAGATATGCGTTCAGTGACGAGGAAAGAGATGCATATATTGCCGAGCTTGCAGGTGAAAGCAACGCAAAGGTTGACGTTCAGCGTTATAAAGGTCTTGGTGAGATGGATCCCGAACAGTTATGGGAAACAACAATGGATCCTGCCGCAAGAACAATGATAAAGGTAAATCTTGAGGACGCTGCAAAGGCTGATGAGATATTCTCAATACTTATGGGCGACAAGGTTGAGCCAAGACGTGAGTTTATAGAGCAGAATGCGAGATATGCAAAGGATCTTGATATATAAAGAAGAACTATCCGTTCGGGTGAGTAAATAATCCGTTTAGCATTTAAAGGTGTTATAATGAATGATGAAATTTTGAATAACAACGGGGAACAGCCCGATGAAAAAGAGCTGTTAAGACAACGCAGGGAAGAACAGATTGAGCGTGTAAAGGCTCAGTATGAAACCGATGTAAAGGAAAAGGCCGAAGCTAAAATCAGAATGGAAAAGGAACAGGAGCTTGAAAAAGAGCTTGCACCGTTTATTACAATCAGAAAAGGTCTGTTCGCTTTATGCGGATTTATGTGGCTGTTTGCAGCTTTCTGTCTGCTTACCGGCACGCTTGAGATGAATATATTTCTGCCTATGTGTCTGTTTGCTATCGGTGCTGTTGCAGGTGTTAATGTGCCTATATTTATTAAGAAAAAGAAGATATTAGACGGCATTATAGCCGGAATATGCACTGTCATCTGCTTTCTGACAGGAGTTGTTATACTGACGCTCGGATAATTGAAAGGATAATATGGAAGAATTATTGCTAAAAATAAAATACAGTATGACCCTTGACGAGATAGGTGAGGGTTTCAAGCTGTTTCAGAAGAAATATCAGTTTAAGAAATCGCTGGTTTTCACGCTTGTTTATCTTATAGCGCTGGGGCTTGGCATAGATTTTCTGATAAGAGATCATACCGGTATCTACGGTTATATTCTGGTTGGTCTGTCGCTCGGTATGATATTCTATACCTGGTACAAGCCTGTGCTTATAAGAAAAAAGCTGATAGCGACTATAAGCTCACTTGCCGAAGAAACATATACGGCTGAGTTTTATCGTGACAGGATACAGATAACGACCGTAATAGAAGAACCTGTCATAGCGGAAAATGATACCGAAACGGAAGAAGAAAACGATACTCCCGCAAAAGATGAACCTCACGAGGAGGAAGAACAGGAAGAAGTAGTTACAAATCTTTATTTTGGCTCTGATTATTTAGACGCTATGGAAAATGAGCAGATGTTTTTACTCTTTGTAAACAGACAGAATATTTATATTTTCTCAAAGAAATGTCTTTCCGAAGAAGAACAGAACAAGCTAAGAGAAATATTTACCGAAAAATCAATACTCTGATTGATATAAATAAATCGGAAAGGAAATCGGAATGGAAAAAGACGTTAAAGAATTCAGTACAGCCACTGAAAAGCTGATACAGGTAGACATAGAAAAGGAAATGCGTGAAAGCTTTTTGCAGTATTCTATGGCGGTACTGGTATCAAGAGCTTTGCCTGATGTAAGAGATGGTATGAAGCCGGTTCACAGAAGAATAATATACACTATGAATGAGGCTGACAATACATCAAGCAAGCCGTACAGAAAATGTGCTTACACAGTCGGTGAAGTTCTCGGTAAATATCACCCTCACGGTGACGCATCGGTATATGATGCACTGGTAAGACTTGCACAGGATTTCTCAATGAGATATCCGCTTATAGACGGACACGGAAACTTCGGTTCGGTAGACGGCGATCCGCCTGCCGCTTACCGTTATACAGAAGCGAGAATGGCAAAGATAGCATCCGAGCTTCTTAAGGATATAAAGAAGGATACTATAGACTGGGGCAAGAACTATGATGATAAGCTGGACGAGCCTACGGTTCTTCCGGTAAAGTTTCCTAACCTTTTAGTAAATGGCTCTGTGGGTATAGCTGTAGGTATGGCTACTAACATACCTCCGCATAACCTGAATGAAGTATGCGATGCTATAGTTGCAAGAATGGAAAATCCCGAATGCGGTATTGAAGAGATACTTCAGTATATAAAGGGACCTGATTTTCCTACCGGCGGTATAATAATGGGCTACAGCGGAATACGCTCCGCATATTATACAGGTCGCGGCAAGATTACCTTAAGAGGTAAAGCTGAGATAGTTGAAGAGGGTAGCCATACAAGAATTATCGTTACCGAAATTCCTTATATGGTGAACAAGTCAAAGCTTCTTGAAGTGACAGGTCAGCTTATGCGCGACAAGCGTATTGAGGGTATTTCGGCGCTTCGTGACGAAAGTGACAAGGACGGTATGCGTATAGTTTACGAGCTCAAGAGAGATGTAAACGCGCAGGTCGTTCTTAATAAGCTGTATTCATTCACACAGCTCCAGGATACTGTCGGTGTAATTATGATCGCACTTGTTAACGGCGAGCCTAAGCAACTGACGCTGCTTGAAATTCTGGATAACTATATTGCTTTTCAGAAGCAGATAATCACAAGAAGAACAGCATTTGATCTAAAGAAGGCAAGAGAGAGAGCACATATTTTACAGGGCTTCCTGCTTGCTATTGATAACATTGATGAGGTTATTTCCATCCTGCGTTCAAGTAAGTCTGTACAGGAAGGTAAAGAGCGTCTGATGGAGCGATTTAAGGAAGACGACCTTGCTAAGCTGTTGCAGAGAGCTATGGGAGAGAACTATAAGGATGTTCATTTTGAACACGAGATAGGACTTTCCGAGGAGCAGGCAGATGCCATCGTACAGATGAGATTAGGACAGCTGACAGGACTTGAACGTGACAAGGTTATTTCCGAGCTTGCAGAAATTATGGAGAAGATAAACGACTTCCTTGATATACTTTCAAGCGATGAGAGAGTTAAGGAGATAATCAAGGAAGAAATCACGGCAATTAAGGAAAAATACGGTGATGAGAGAAGAACCGCTATTGAGCCTGTAAGTGGTGAGGTTGATATTGAAGATCTTATTCCTGAAGAAGAGTGTGTACTTACTTATACTAATATCGGATATATCAAGCGTCAGCCTGTAGATGTATATAATCTGCAGAAGCGTGGCGGTAAGGGCGTATCCGGTATGAAGCAGAGGGAAGAAGACTATGTTGAGGATATGTTCATAAGCTCTACGCACGACAATATCCTATTTATTACAAATTATGGTAATATGTATAAATTAAAGTGCTACGAAGTACCTGAGGGTTCTAAGCAGAGCAGGGGCACAAACATAGTAAATCTGTTACAACTTGATGAGGGTGAACGTATTGCGGCAATGATGAAGACAAGCGACTTTGCCGAGAACAAGTACTTTATCTGTGTTACAAAGTTTGGTAAGATCAAGAGAACACCGCTTTATGATTTCAGAAATGTAAGAAAGAACGGACTCAGAGCAATTACGCTTGCAGAGGGCGATGAAATAGCAGCCGCACATCTTACTGAGGGTGACAGCTCGATTATAGTTGCTACACATCTTGGTATGGCAATACATTTCAGTGAAGATAAAATAAGAAGTATGGGAAGACTTGCCGCAGGTGTAAGAGCAATAAAACTGCGTGAGGACGACTATATTGTTGGTGCTGCCAAGGTATACAGTGATGATATGAGAATACTTACCGTAACCGACAAGGGATACGGCAGACTCAGTGCACTGAGTGATTACCGTATGCAGAACAGAGGCGGTAACGGTCTTAAGAACTACAAGATAAGAGATGACAGAGGATATGTCTGCGGTATACGTTCTATACAGGCTGACGATGATGTCATACTTATCAGCACTGACGGTGTTATTATCCGTATCCGTGCAAACGATCTCAGAGTGATGAGAAGAACAGGTTTAGGCGTTAGAGTTATGAAGCTGTCTGATGAGGACAGAGTTGTAACATTTACAAGAACCGAGCATGATGAAACTGCGGATATTGAAGAAGTAGAGCAGGCAAGTGATGAAGAAATAGCACAGGCAGAGGCTGAAGCTGCTGCTGAAGTTATCGAAGACGAGCCTGAAACAAACGAAGAAGAATAAAATATATCAGCCTGTCGGCAGAAATTCTGTGACAGGCTGATTTTCTGAAAAAATACCTATTGTTCCACATAGAACATTTTTATGATCGGGGTTATTTATGTACGAACTTGATTATTATGACGTTATAGTTGTAGGTGCAGGTCATGCCGGTTGTGAGGCGGCACTCGCCGCCGCAAGACTTGGATGTAAGACTGCCGTTTTTACTTTAAGTCTTGACGCTATTGCAAATATGCCTTGTAATCCGTGTATAGGAGGTTCTGCCAAAGGTCAGCTTGTAAGAGAGCTTGACTCGCTCGGCGGTGAAATGGGTAGGGCGGCTGATGCTACTTTTATACAGTCACGAATGCTTAATAAGGGTAAAGGTCCTGCTGTTCATTCGCTCAGAGTACAGAGCGACAGAGTAAAGTATCATACTTTTATGAAATCTGTCCTTGAACATACTGAAAACCTTGATATCAAACAGGCTGAGGTTACTGAGGTTTGTGCCGAGAATGGCAAAATAACAGGTATTAAAACAAGGCTAGGTGCTTTTTATCCCGCGGGTTGTGTTATAATCACTACAGGTACTTATCTCGGAGGTAAGATACATATAGGTGAGCTTAATTATCAAAGTGGACCGGATAATGTATCCGCGGCTCTGCAACTGACTGACAGCCTTAAAAAATTGGGTCTTTCTATGAGAAGATTTAAGACAGGAACTCCGGCGAGGGTTCATAAAAGATCAATTGATTTTTCGGTTATGGAAGAGCAGGAGGGTGATGAGTATATCACTCCGTTCTGCTTTGACAACACGTTTAAGCTTGAAAATAAGGTAAAGTGTTATGTTACTTATACAAACGCTGAAACACATAGGATCATTCTTGACAACCTTGACAGGTCGCCGCTTTATGCGGGAAGAATACAGGGTGTAGGTCCCAGATACTGTCCCAGTATTGAGGATAAGATCGTGAGGTTCTCTGATAAGCCGCGACATCAGTTGTTTGTTGAGCCTATGGGACTCAATACAGATGAGTATTATCTCCAGGGTATGTCAAGCTCACTTCCGGAAGATGTGCAGATTAAGTTTCTCAGAACAATTAAGGGTCTGGAGCACGTTGAAATAATGCGTCCGGCTTATGCTATCGAATATGACTGTTGCGATCCGCTTGAGCTTTATCCTACACTTGAATTTAAAAAGATATCCGGACTTTTCGGTGCGGGTCAGTTCAACTGTACAAGCGGATATGAAGAAGCCGCCGCGCAAGGTCTTATTGCCGGAATGAATGCGGCAATGAAAATTAAGTGCAGAGAACAGTATATTCCTGATAGAACAACTTCTTTCATCGGTACGTTGATCGATGATCTTGTAACAAAAGGTTGTGTTGAACCTTACAGAATGATGACAAGCAGAAGTGAGTACAGGCTTTTATTAAGACAAGATAATGCTAATGAAAGACTTATACCGGTGGGTCATAAATTCGGGCTTGTTTCAGATGAGCGCTATCGGAAATTTCTTGACAGAAAAGAAATGCTTGAAAAAGAAACTGAGAGAATAAAGAAAGCGACTGTTTATCCCAGTGAAGAGCTTAACAGTATGCTTGAAAGTAAAGGAACGTCACCTATTACACAGGGTATCAAGTTTATTGAATTGTTAAAGCGTCCTCAGGTCGATTACAGGGATCTGATAAGGTTTGATGAAAATGCACCGGAGCTTGAGCATGATATAATAGATAAACTTGAAATCAATATCAAGTATGAGGGATATATTAAGACGCAGACTGAAAAAATTGAGCAGATGAAACGTCTTGAAGAGAAAAAGTTACCTACGGATATTGACTATAAAACAATTTCAGGACTGAGAATAGAGGCTCAGGAAAAGCTGAATAAGTATAAGCCGCTGAATATAGGACAGGCCGGCAGAATTTCAGGTGTAAATCCTGCCGATGTCTCTGTACTTCTGATATGGCTGTCAGGGAGAAAACATGGAGAAAATTGAATTTATCCTGAATGAATTTAATAAATGTGATATTAAACTGTCTACTGAGCAGGCTGAGCGGTTTAACAAGTTATATGAATTTCTGGTTGATTACAACAAAAACGTCAACCTGACTGCTATAACCGATTTTAAAGAAATTGTAGTTAAGCACTTTATAGATAGTGTTCTACCATTCAATATGATTGATATTGAAGAAAATAGCAGTTTTATTGATGTTGGAACCGGAGCGGGTTTTCCTTCAATTCCGCTTATGATAGTAAGACCTGATTTGAAATGTACGATGCTTGAAGCTCTTAATAAGCGGTGTGTTTTTCTTGAAAAGGCGTGTGAGCTTGTAGGAGTCAAGGCAACAGTAGTGCACGGCAGAGCTGAGGATTATGCTAAGGATAGGCGTGAATGCTTTGATTTTGCAACAGCACGCGCTGTTGCGAATATGTCGGTGCTGAGTGAATATTGTATGCCATATGTAAAAGTAGGTGGTAAATTTATTGCACTTAAGTCAGTTAACGAAGAGATAGAACAGGCGGATGATGCAATTAAAATTCTTGGTGGAAAAATTACAAATATAAGCGATTATAAAATCACAAATGGCGACAGCAGACGACTTGTTGTGATAGATAAATTATCTCATACTCCGACAAAATACCCCAGAAATCCGTCAATGATAAAGAAGAAACCGCTATAAAAATATAATTAATTATTGTATTCCGTCGTATCTTAATGAGATACGGCGGATTTTTTTAGTTGCGGAAAGTAATAATATAGGTTACAATTCAGATAAGGGGGCGATCAAATGGGTATTTTACTTAGAGAAAAGAGAAAGTATGGGCAGGTAGTAACAGTGCCTGTTAATGAAATAGATGTAAATCCAAATCAGCCGCGGAAATATTTTAATAAAACCGAACTGGAATATCTGGCTCAGAGTATAAAGGAAAATGGATTGTTGCAACCACTTACTGTACGAATGAAAACTGACGGCAGATATGAACTGATAGCAGGAGAACGGAGACTGAGAGCTTGTAAGTTAGCTAATATTAGTGAAGTCAAAGTTATTTTAATAGAAAAAAATGAAGAAGAGTCGTCGGTACTGGCTATTATAGAAAATATACAGCGATGTGATCTGAATTGTATTGAAGAGGCAATTGCGTTGCAGAAGCTGATGAAGCATTACGGATATACTCAGGAAGAGCTTGCACGCAAGCTTGGAAAAGCACAGAGTACAATAGCAAATAAACTGAGAATACTGAAATTATCTGATAAGGTTCTGAAACTCGCAATACAATACGATTTATGTGAGCGGCAGATAAGAGCGTTGCTCCGACTGTCTGAAGATAAAAGGGAAGCTGCTGTGGAGCACATACACAAGTATATGTTGAATGTCGGAAGTACTGAAAAATATATAGACAGGCTGATTTCAAATGAAAATAAACCTGAAAAATTCAGATGGACATTTAAAGAAAAACGGTTATACATAAATAACATAAACAGAACTCTTGACACGATGAAACGGTCAGGAATAGAATTCAGTTCGGAAAAAAGAGAGGAAAACGGATATCTTGAGTATATAATACGTATTCCTCACGATTGATGTTCATACAGGAGAACGTTCATAAATTTGTTCCACATGGAACATTTATGAACGTTTTTTTGCAAAAAGACTTTATTTTTCTCCCATAGTGTGATATAATTATAAAAGTGACGTTAAAGGAGGTACTATGGGAGTAATAATTTCTATTGTAAATCAAAAAGGCGGTGTGGGTAAAACTACGTCTGCTGTCAATATCAGTGCCGCTCTCGGTGCAAAGGGTAAAAAAGTCCTATTAGTAGACTTTGATCCTCAGGGTAATGCTACCTCCGGATACGGCGTGTCAAAGAAAAATCTGAAGATCACATCATATGATGTTGTAATGTCTAATGTAAGACCTCAGGAAGCAGTAATCGCTACTAATTGCAAAAACGTAAGTCTTATACCTGCAAATGCTCAACTAGCTGAGGCAGAGATGCATTTGCTTCAGATTGAACAAAGAAATCATCAACTGAAAAAGGCACTAATACAGCTTAAAGACGATTATGATATAATTGTTATAGATTGTCTGCCGTCACTGGGCATACTAGCAATAAATGCACTTATTGCAAGTGACAAATTTATTGTGCCTATGCAGTGTGAACATTATAGCCTTGAAGGATTGGCACAACTCTTGTCTACTGTAAAGAAAGTCAAGAAGACCTCAAATAAAAGTCTTGGACTTATGGGTATAGTGTTTACTATGCTTGATAAAAGACTATTACAGTCTAATGAAATAATGAGGGATATAAAAAGAAACTTTCCTCCGTCATCAATATTCAATACCGTAATACCGCGAAATGTAAAAATTTCAGAGGCCCCGAGTCACGGTCTGCCGGTTATATATTATGATAAGAGCTCAAAAGGAGCTGAAAGCTATATGAAGCTTTCCGGAGAAATAATAAAAAAACTTAATAATTAAGGAGGGTGTATGGCAAAACGAGGAGTTTTAAACCAGAACTTTAACAGTATTTTTGATGATAACAGCTTTGACGAAGATGAAGAAGGCATAAGCACCCTCAAACTGACAGATATTGAGCCTAATAAATCACAGCCAAGAAAAAACTTTGATATTGAGGCTTTAAAAACACTAGCTGATTCAATTAGACAAAATGGAATAATACAGCCGTTGCTTATTCGAGCAATGCCTGATGGTACATATCAGATAGTGGCCGGTGAGAGAAGATGGCGAGCGGCTAAGATGGCCGGTCTTACCGAAGTACCGGTGCTTATAAAGGAATTATCCGATCAGCAGGCACAGCAGATAGCGCTTATAGAAAACCTACAGCGTGAAAATCTAAATCCGATTGAAGAGGCTAACGGCTATAAAGAGCTTATGGACAAGTTCGATATGACTCAGGAAGATGTTGCAAGAGTAGTTGGAAAAGCCAGATCTTCAATCGCAAATTCATTGCGTTTGCTCAATTTACCGCCTATAATAGCTGAAATGGTGTCAAATAATGAATTGTCAACAGGTCACTGCAAGGTTCTGCTTGGCGTTAAAGAAACGAAGAATATGGTAGAGCTTGCTCATAAGGCTGCCGGTAAGGATGTTTCCGTCCGTGAAATGGAAAGAATGGTAAAAGCACTTGATAAGAGCGAAAAGCCGGAAAAGAAAAAGGAAACATTCTACGTGGAGGCAGAGATCAGTCTTGCAAAGGCGCTTGAAACAAATGTTAATATAGTACCGGGCAAAAAAAAGAGTACTATACAAATAGATTTCTATTCTGATGAAGATCTGACCGATATTGTAAATCGGCTTGCAAATAACAAATAATTTAAAAAGAAAGGCATATCAAATGATAGACATTAAGTTTTTAAGAGAAAATCCCGAGGCTGTAAAGGAAAATATCAAAAAGAAGTTTCAGGATGAAAAAATAGTACTCGTTAACGAGGTTATCGAGCTTGATAGAGAATTAAGAGCCGCTCAGCAGAAGGCTGATAATCTGCGCGGAGACAGAAACAAGCTGTCAAAACAGATCGGCGGTTTGATGGCTCAGGGCAAAAAAGATGAGGCAGAACAGGTCAAGGCACAGGTAAAGCAGTTCTCTGATGAACTTGAAGAGCTTGAGAAGAAAGAAGAAGAGCTTGGTGAAGAAGTTAAGAAGAGAATGATGATAATTCCTAACATTATTGATCCTTCTGTTCCGATAGGTAAGGATGACAGTGAAAACGTTGAAATAAAGAGATACGGTGAGCCTGTAATCCCAGATTTTGAAGTACCTTATCACTCTGAAATAATGGAAAGATTTAATGGCATTGATCTTGACAGTGCAAGAAGAGTTGCGGGTAATGGCTTCTACTATCTGATGGGAGATATTGCACGTCTTCATTCCGCCGTTTTAGCCTATGCGCGTGATTTTATGATCGACAGAGGATTTACTTATTGCATCCCTCCCTATATGATCCGCAGTAATGTAGTAACCGGCGTAATGTCATTTGCCGAAATGGACGCTATGATGTATAAGATAGAGGGCGAAGACCTGTATCTTATCGGCACAAGCGAACACTCCATGATAGGTAAATTCATAGACACTATAAATGAAGAAGAAAAGCTCCCTTACACGTTGACGAGCTATTCTCCGTGCTTCCGCAAGGAAAAGGGTGCTCACGGCATAGAAGAAAGAGGCGTTTATAGAATTCACCAGTTTGAGAAGCAGGAAATGATTGTTGTCTGCAAGCCTGAGGACAGTGCTATGTGGTTTGACAAGCTGTGGCAGAACACAGTAGATCTATTCAGATCAATGGATATACCTGTAAGAACAATTGAATGCTGTTCAGGAGATCTTGCAGACCTTAAGGTAAAGTCTTATGACGTTGAAGCATGGTCACCCAGACAGAAAAAGTACTTTGAAGTAGGCAGCTGTTCTAACCTTGGCGATGCTCAGGCTCGCCGTTTGAAAATAAGAGTGAAGAGCAAGGAAAAGGGCAACTACTTTGCTCATACACTTAACAACACTGTTGTTGCGCCCCCCAGAATGCTTATTGCATTCCTTGAAAACAATCTTTGTGCCGATGGTAGTGTAAAGATACCCGAAGTTCTCAGAAAGTATATGGGTGGTATCGATAAAATAGTTCCTAAGGATAATAAGTAAAACACTAAGCCACAGGTACTTCGGTATCTGTGGCTTATTCAATATTTATGAAAGGTCAATATGGATAACAGAAAATTTACCGTTGAATATATACCGGAGTTTGCCGACTGCGATAAAAAATATGACATAAAACCGCAGGTTCTTCTCGCGTGGTGTGCGGAGCTTGCTGGAAACCATTTAAGAAGCAGAAATATAACCCGTGAAAAGATGTGGCAGGACGGTCAAGTATTTTTACTTACCCGCGCGGCAATTCATTTTAACAAAATTCCATACTATAATAACAAGCTGTATATGACAACCTGGGAGGGAGGTACTAAAGGTTCGCAGTTTACTCGAAAATTTGTTGCCAAGGATATCGACGGAAACATTCTTTGCGATGTCGATACCATGTGGACACTTGTAAATCCGCATTCTCACAAAATATGCAGACCGTCCGAATACATATATGAGCAGATACCGTGTGATGATGAAATCAACGCAAAAGTGATAAAATTCAAGGCTGAAAATCCACAGAAAGTAAAAGATTATACATTTGTATACAGTGATATTGATCCCAATGGTCATGTAAACAACGGCGTATATCTAAGACTTATGAGTGACATAATTCCACAAGAACTTATCGAAAAGCACTATGATACAGTCAGAATAAACTTTATACATGAATGCAAACAAGACGAAACTATCGGTCTGTATCTTGAAATCAAAGAAAATACTTGTACTGTTGAGGGAAGATTTGATGACGGAAAAGTAAGCTTTGAGGCTCAAGCAAAATTTGTTTGACAAATTTTAGCTGATATGATATAATCAATTGCAAAGGTAAATAGTATTTACTTTTTTAAAAAATGCAATGAAAGGGTGTAAGAAATGCTCCACATAAAAAATTTACATAAAAGTTACGGTGCTTTTGAAGTTCTTAAGGGACTTGATATGAACGTTAACAAAGGCGATATATATGGTTTTCTCGGTAAAAACGGCTGTGGAAAGACCACAACCATGAATATTGTTTCTAATATAATACCAAAGGACAGCGGCGAAATTATATTCGGCAAGGAAAACTGTAAAGTTGGGTACTTACCTGAAACACCGTCTATGTTTACATATATGAACGGATATGAGTATCTTGATTATATTGCGGCGTGCTGTAGTTATAAAGGCGACAAGAAAAAGAGAATAGATGAGGTAATAAATCTTGTCGGTATGGCTGAAGGCGGAAAAAGAAGAATCAAAGGATATTCCAGAGGTATGAATCAGCGTATCGGCATAGCAGCGGCTATCTTTGATAATCCTGACTTGCTAATACTTGATGAGCCTACATCGGCACTTGATCCTCAAGGCAGAGCAGAAGTAATGAATATAATAAAGCAGCTTGCAGATATGGGGACAACCATTATTCTTTGTACACATATTCTCTCTGATGTTGAAAGAACTGCAAACAGAATAGGCATAGTAAGGGATGGAAGAATGGCTGTTGAGGGGACTATGGCAGAAATAAAGGACCAATTTGCCAGAAACGACAAGAAAATCATTATGGGAATATTCGGCGATCCAAATGCAGCTATTCAGTCGGTGAATAAGTGTACCGGTGGGAGGTTTTACTTTGACAGGCAAAGAGCAATATTTGAAATTCCTCTTGAATATGATGAAAACGAACAGATAAAAGCACAACAGATAATAAACGAAATAAATTCTGCGGGGTTGACATTATCACTTTTTGTTATAGAAAACAAGACTCTCGAACAAATATATATGGATACAATAGGTTGAGAAAGGAGCAGATATGATTAAGGTCGGAATAAAAAAAGAATTTATGCTATTTAGCCGTGGATTCAGACTGATTGGTGTTATTATCACTATAATCGGAATTTCTCTGATGTACCCGCTGTTGTACAAGTCAATGGAAATGATGGCGGGTCAGATAGCGGATATGGGACAGCAGATAGGAGGAGAGGCACAGGATCAGGTAACAGGTGCGGTAGATTCAATCAACGGCATGATGAGCTCACTGGAAGCTATGTACGGCGGAAGTATGGCGGCTGTCGGATTTAAAACCGGAGTTAGCTCAATTACTTCAACAGGATTTTTGATAATATCTCTGCTGCTCATGGCAACGGCAGGCGGGGAACAGAAGAAACGTTCAGTTATAATACCTAACTGCGCGGGACTTACTCCTGCCGGATATGTTCTGCCTAAGTTTATAGTGTATCCTGTGATGATAGGACTATTCTCATTCCTTGGCGGGATGGCTACAGGCGGTATAAGCAATTTGATTTATAACAACGAGTTAAATATAAATGATATAATATTTTCATCGCTATGCGCAGCAATCTATATGTTATTTATGACAGCACTGTATTTTCTTATCGGGCTGTCAACAGGTCGTCCCGGAATATCTGTAATAATTGTTTACGGCGGGTCGACAATTATACCGATATTGTTGCAGTCGCTCGATATAGATCGTTATAATCCGTTTACATTTCAGTCATTGCTGATGAGTTCATATAATGATGCAGATATGAACAATTTTATGTTAAGTACAGTAGTAGCATTTATTCTATCCGTAATATGCTGTTTACTGGCACTTATGATAATGACACTCAGAAGAGTGGACAATACTGTGGGTGAGGCAAATTTGTAAACAAACAGTAAAATCCAGTTAAAATAAACAATATGTAAAAGAGAAGCAGACGCTTCTCTTTTCTATTATGTGCAGAAATAATGGTCACCGATTACTTTTTGAACAGGTCTGCTCATCATGAATTGGTTGCTTGTTTTCTTGGGGTTATAGTAATATATACAGCCACCGGTAGGATCCCAGCCTGACAGCGCGTCACGGGCAGCATCATATGCTGAGTCGGCAATAGGTTCATTGAACTGACCGTCCACAAGAGCAGTAAATGCACCGTTTTCATATATAATTCCTGCCAGAGTATCCGGGAAAGAGGGGTGCTCTATACGGTTCATAATAACAGCACCAATTGCAACCTGACCTATATAAGGCTCACCTCTGCCTTCAGCTGAAATGATACGAGCAAGCAGATTGATATTAGCTTCAGTGGCAGCGGGAATAGAACCGATAGTTATACCAAGCCGCTTAAGAGTTGCCTTATCTGCTACTCCTGTTTGAGCTAGACCCTGTTGCTTTTGAAAACGCAATATCGCTTCTTCTGTTTTTTCGCCAAAATAACCGGTAACCTCAGCATTGAACAATCCACGATCTTTTAACGTCTTTTGCACTGCTTCAACTTCCGTTCCTTGAGAACCTTTTTGAGAATAAGCAATAACTGCATTGCTTCCGGAAGGCATAGAAAATGTGAACCCGAATATAAGAAAAAACAAAATAGTAATAAACATCATTTTATAAAACGGGTTCAACTGTTTGATGTATTCCATAATAGACTTCCTTTCATAAATTGCCGTTAGAAAAAGTATTTGCAAAACGTTGTGAAAATATGCAAAGAAAAGTGAAGTAGAAAAAAATCACTACATATAGAGATGTAACAGAGTAAATATCAATATACATTACGAAAAGCTGTAAATAAATAGAAGAAAGTAAAAATGCAAAAAAATATCGAAAAAAATTCAAAAAATGCTTGACAAATGTCGTTTTCCGTGATATAATAGACAAGCACTCAAACGAGAGGGCACGAAAACAGAGGGTACTTGAGAAAGCCTGAAACCGCTTGAATAGCGAGAAAGAGGGCAGTCGAGGGTACGAAGAAGAGCTGAAAAAACCGGAAGGAACAAACGGCGGAAGCGCGGTGACCTACCGGAAAAAAGTTCAAAACTCTGAAAAAAGAAATTTAAAAAATTTCAAAAAAGTGCTTGACAAACTCGAATGAATGTGATATAATAAATAAGCTGTCGCGAGAGCGGCGCAAAGTTCCTTGAAAATTGAACAGTACAGAATTAAAAACATTACCTTGAAATTCTTAATGAGAATAACAAGAAATTCTGGATGAACACAAAATAACGTGCTAATAGATAGCAAGTTAGCGTTCAGCAGAGCAATCAAACTTTGATATTTAAAGCGAAAGCTTGAATATACCATTTAACAAAGAGTTTGATCCTGGCTCAGGACGAACGCTGGCGGCGCGCCTAACACATGCAA
>OMBD01000014.1_pt1 | contig 61485 bp, 58 predicted proteins | sample 1644811 | NCBI WGS metagenome assembly OMBD01 (sample SAMEA103958128, study PRJEB25191) | human gut metagenome | reverse complement strand
CTTTAACTTCTAACGACCGAAGGGAGTGATAACTTCTTTAACTTCTATAACTTCTGAACTCATCTAAAGTTCAAACTATAAAATCAGGCTAACAAATGAAGAAATCATTATCTATCATTGCAGCCTCACTCATCAGCATATCTACCATGGCACAGGCTCCGGCTTTTCCAGGAGCCGAAGGTCATGGTAGATTTGTTACTGGAGGTAGAGGCGGTAAAATCTATCACGTAACGAATCTCAACGACAGCGGAACTGGCTCTTTCAGAGAGGCTGTCAAGTCGGACAACAGAATCATCGTCTTCGATGTGGCGGGTGTCATCGCCCTGAAGTCTGACTTGAAGATAGCAGACAATATCACCATCCTCGGACAGACAGCCCCTTCGCCAGGCATCACACTGCGCTATTATACCGTTCAACCGGGTAGCAACAATATCATCCGTTTCATCCGCATCCGCCGTGGACAGGAGAAGGACATCAACGACGGTGCTGATGCCTCATGGCAGCGCAACAAGACGGGTATCATCTTCGACCACTGCTCCTTCAGCTGGAGTATCGACGAGGTGGCTTCGTTCTATGACAACAACAACTTCACCATGCAGTGGTGTACCGTGGCAGAGAGCCTTACCAACCCTGGTCACTCCAAGGGTGCTCATGGCTATGGCGGCATCTGGGGTGGTAAGTTAGCAAGTTTCCACCACAACTTCGTGGCTCATCTCATGAACCGTGGCCCTCGTTTCAATGGTGCCCGATATGGTTGGACAGGCTATACCGACAACAAGGAATACAGCACCTATAAGTGGCAGAACACCGTACAGGCTGAGAACGTAGACTTCCGAAACTGCGTGATGTATAATGCACAGGGCACCTGCTATGGTGGGCCTGGTGGTGGGCAGATCAATATCGTCAACAACTACTATAAGGCTGGTCCCAGCCATAGTTTGAAAGGTACAACTCTCAATGGACTCAAGGTAGATGTGAGCACAGGTAAAGAGCGAGGAAGCCAAGACCGTATCACCCTTGTCACACTTTCTAACAGTGGTAACTCCGACAAGAATCATCCTGAACTATACGACATGACCAGCCGTTACTATATCAATGGTAATACGACAGAAACCACGAAAGGTCAGAAGACGGAGAACAAAGACTGGACGGGCATAAGCTACGACAAGGGTATTCCAAGCCTAAACGGTGAATACTACAGTCCCGATGCGAACAACTTCTATGGCGATGCTGTGGCTCATACCACTATCAGCGGCAAGTCGTGTGTCAAAATCAAGATGGATGAACCAGCTCCTACAGGACAAGTAACCACCCACTCTGCAGCCGAAGCATACGAAAAAGTTTTAGCCTATGTAGGAGCATCCCTCTATCGCGACGAAATAGATGCCCGATACATGGAAGAGGCCAAGACGGGGACTGCTACCTACAGGGGAAGCATCACCAACTCGCCTGGTATTATAGATAAGGTGTCAGACGCGAAAGGTTATACGGAAACCAACTTCGGCACAGGATCTCGTCCTGCTGGATTCGACACCGATGGGGATGGCATTCCTGATGAATGGGAAAAGGCCAACGGTCTGAATCCTAACGATGCAAGTGATGCACTCACCTACTCGCTCGACGCTAAGGGTTACTATACCAATATAGAGGTCTATGCCAACTCACTGGTAGAGAACATCATGAAGTCAGAAAATACCGATGCCATTGACGCTGTTGATGAGTATTATCCAACTTCTACCTCTACAGGCATCAGCCAGACGGTTGTCGACAAAGGCGAAGTGGCTTCCATCACGTATTATGCCCTCAACGGCTCTCGTCTCAATGCCCCTGCCAAGGGTATCAGTATCAGAAAGATAACTTACAGCAATGGCAAAACCGCAACAGACAAAGTAATAAAATAAAGAAAAGCCTATCGTTCATGGTCGAAAAAGGGATGTTTTATGTCCTTTTTTCGACCTTTTTGCATTTTAATCAAAATTTAATGCCTTTTTTAGAACAACCTATCAATTTTTTTACTAACTTTGCAAAAGAAGATAAGAGCACACGGCAATCTGAAAGCTGTCTTTCATTGCGCTCGTTTGCAATTTCTTCACCGAAGAGTTAAATAAAACATTAATTAATCTTTTAAATCTTACGTTTATGAATAAAATTTTACGCATTTCAATGATCGCTGTGTTGGCATTTATTGCCAATTTCAGCTTTGCTGGTGTATCAACCATTGATTTTACCAAACTTACCGTTACAACTGTTAGTGATGAAAACAACAAGGAAAACAACGGCTATACTTTCACATCAGGCGACTTTACATTTACAGCAAAGAAAAATAATGGTTCAACACAACCAACCCAAAATGCCAACTCCAAAGACCTACGCCACTATGCCAAGAACAGCATTACCATTAGCGGTGCTAAAATGACAAAAATGGTCTTTACTATCTCTAAAGCAGGTAAAAGCAGATGGGCAAAAGTGACTGCATCAGAAGGCACAATGACTGTGGATCAGACTAAAGGTACTGCAACATGGGAGAACACCGTTGGTTCTTCATCTGTAACATTGACAGTTGGCGATCAAAACGAATATGGAACAGAAGCAAAAACTAAAGCAGGACAATTTAATGTGGACAAAGTAGACATAACTTCTGATGGTCAAGGTGGCGGAGAAACTCCAACTCCTCCAGCAGAAGAAACTAAAGCAGAAAACATTGCTGCATTCAAGGCTTTGACAAGTGGAACAACTGCTACTTTAACTCTCAAGAATGCGCAAGTAGTTTACAAGAACGTTTACACAACACAATCAGGTGCAACAAACACAGAGTACTATGTTCGCGATGCATCAGGTGCTATTCAGTTCTTCAATACAGATTTGGAATTAAATGTAAATCAAATTATCAATGGTACTGTAGAGGTTAAGTACACTCTTTACAACGAGATGACTGAGGCTACAAAGACCGCAAATACATCTGCTGAAAAGTTAACTATTACTGATGGTGAAGCAGCAGTTCCTACTAAGGTTACAGTAGCAGACCTCACAACAGACAAATATCTTTGTGATCTTGTAACAGTAGAGAATGCAAATATTATATCAGAAACTTCTGGTACTCATACCAATCAATATCTTACAAATGGTACTGAGAAAGTTATGATTTACGACAAGTTTAAAACCAATACAAGCATCACTGATGGTGAAGGTCTTGACGTAACTGGTATCTTAGTCACAGCTAAGTTGAGCGGTAACGTTGTTAAAGAACTTGCTCCTATCTCTGCTCCTATACCAACAGGCATCAACAACATCACAACCGATGCAACACTGGAGAATGCTCCTGCATTCAACCTCGCAGGTCAGAAGGTAGGTAAGGCATACAAGGGTGTTGTCATTAAGGCAGGCAAGAAGTTCATACAGAAGTAATTTTTCTCTCCGAAGGAAATAAAAATAATAAGAGGGTGTGTCATAGAGTTATGGCACACCCTCTTTTCTTGTTATCTTCGTCCCGCGGGAATCAGATACTTTCCGTGGGCAACAAATTAATACTGATACCGATTATTCATACTGTTACTCCCAAAAATTCCTCACTCAGTTAAGAAGAGACAATCACCCTACTGGATTTTTCTTTTTGCCCAGTTAGGAAATATTATTTCACCATTAACTTTCTCATTTGTGATTGTGGAGTTTTTTTATCGTAGTATCTGTAAAAGTTCGCCAAATTTTCAATTCGACAGGCTTGTAGTCTTCGAAGAGCTGTTTTACAAACTGCACATCAAAAACCAGACGAAGGTCATTCTTGTCTTCTTCTGTTGTACCTTCCTTGCGGTAACCCAGCCGTGCTGTCTTAATAAGAAAAAGATCGCGCACTCCCTTGCCTTTGATGTAAGGCATGAAGTAGAAAAGCTTGTTGAGAGCAACCGATGTCGGGAATTTCTTACCAGTATAGTAAATGGTTGCTGAACCATCAAGAAACACCTTTTCATTGTCTTTCTTAACAAGCGAGATGAGTACGTTCCTGTCTTCTTCCACTATAGTCGCACCCTGTGGCTGTTCACCATATTTTTCCCAATCAATGTCCTCGTGCAACATATTGTTCTCCGTAATGCTGTTAAAAGCATACTGGTCGAAGAGATCAAGATAGCTGAGCTCATGATACTTATTCTTCACAGTTGATGTTTGGGTTTTGCGGTCTTTTACAACAACCAATTGCGACTGCTTGCACATAATCTCCCTTACAGCTTCCCTACAGTTCTGCGTTTCCTCTGGCATCATTTTCTGAATGTCATTGAAGAGCCGGATAAGCGACCGACCTACAGCCCATGCCAAATTAACTGGCACAGCATTGCCTATCTGTTTGTATTTATCACTCATACTTCCTTGAAAGTTCCAGCTGTCAGGAAAAGTTTGAATGCGTGCATACTCACGAACACTTAACGGACGGGTTTCCAAAGGATGACAACGTTCGGTTTGTTTTTGACCAGGTGAACATGTAAGAGTCAATGAAGGCTCATCAAGAGACAATCTTCTTGCCATTCCTGTTTTTCCACCGCCAAGCAACCAACTGCCTCCCATATATTCCTTTGCAATGTCTTCGGGTAGATTTCTCCAATCTCCACCTTGAGGCACCATTTCCAGAACTTTCTTTTTCTTTTCTGGATATTGAGCACCCTCAGATGCAGGAACATCTTTGTCGTATAGTACACTTTTGTAAAGAGCATCACGAAGTGTCAGAACCTCATGATAAGGAGTAGGCCAATGAAATTCAACACGTTTGGCAATATCATTTCGAATTGCAATAAGAACCAAACGCTCACGTTTCTGTGGCACCTGATACATGATTGCACGCAAGACACGAGGCTCTACAAGGGTATAGCCTAATTCTGCTATTGCATTTTTTATAGTTTCAAACGTACGTCCATTCTCGTGCGAGATTAATCCCTTCACATTTTCTCCCATAAAAACTTTCGGCTGAATTTCCTTCACCGCACGTGCAAGTTCAAAAAACAGAGTACCACGAGTGTCATTGAAACCTGCGCCCTTGCCTGCATAAGAAAATGCCTGACAGGGGAACCCACCAGACAGAAAGTCTACTTTACCTTGTAAGGGGGAAAAATCTATGTGCCGCACATCACCCTCTATCACATTCCATTCAGGTTTGTTTGTTTTAAGAGTCTTGCATGCTGATGTATCAAACTCATTGAGCAGAACGTGATGAAATCCTGCCAGCGACATTCCAAGAGCCAATCCACCACCGCCAGCAAACAACTCTATGGAATTGAATTGGCGTGCAGGAACAACAGTAGACTCCTTCTCCCAGTTACTTTGGAGCATGGAATTGACTTCCGGAATAGCCCGAAGCTCATCCATATCAAATCCAGAGACACCATTTTGTTGATGTCGTGGATAGAGTCCGTTCTTACCCCAGGTTTGAACCGTACGGTTGGATGTTCCAATAAGCGCAGCTAAATTATTCTCTGAAATAAATGTCATAATTATAAACCACCTTTCTGTATGATTTCTTCTGCAATTTCTTCTACCTTGGCAAGGATGAGTGCACTTCCGTCAATACCATCTTCATCCACAACTTCTCCAAAAGCTTTGGCTAAGCGATGATAAAAAGTTTCATCACCAGTGAGATGCATCCAAAAATCAGAACCACACAACACAGGATAATGAGCATCTATTGCCTTATAAAATGCCGACAGACTTCCCTTCTCACCATATAAGACTCCCACAACAAGATCATCAAATTGCAGTCCCATCCTATCCAGCCTTGATTTGTTCATAAGATACTTGAAATGACCCAAAATGGTAGCTATATCATCCTTGTTGATTGTTTTAGGACCTGCCTTACACTGGCAGTATTTGCGCCGTCCGTCTATGGCATCAACAAATTCTATATCTATACCATCTATGCCAGACGCGCCTCCTACCACTTCTTGAAGTTGGGAAATAAATACCTGGACATTTTGACCGAAACTGGTATTAAGACTTGTACCCAGTATACGCGGATAGACAAGAGCTTTGGCCAAACTTACAGGCTGAGTGTCTCCACATAAGAACGCTGCGAGATAATTAATCAAGAACGGATTTATGTCAAAGCTACTCAGATGAAGTTTATTCAAATTCTTCAGATGATTAGGTATAATAATAGTGCGGAAATATTGCTTCCCACTCTCTATAATTGCTTGTTTTTGATCTTCGTTCATAACCTTTTATACATTTTTATTTTCAGCTTCTGCACAATGATGCAGAAATTGAGTTCAAAGATACAAAATATTTGCGAAACATCAACATTCTTTGCAAAAAAGTTCAACCTATACGGTTGAAAAATGCTTTTTTTTCTCCCATTACAAAAGCAACGGAGAGAATGACGCATTTAAACGCGGAGCCGCTTACCCTATGAGAATGAAGGGTGATGAAGGGTGATGAAGAGTGGAATCGTACCCTACGGGTTGAGTAGTTACCGACTGCACGAAAAACAGTAAAAGAATATAAAAACATATTACTTTAAGGCGTTTATTTTGGAACAGACATTTTGTACATGGTCAAGTCCATACAACATTGAACGAGAATCTATTCCCATCCAAGAGAATAAGGTTTGGATTTTCTGATATTCATTGACAATGTAACATGTGTCTATTTCCGATGCATGAAGTCTGAAACAGATTGGCTCAAGGTGAGCAATCCTATTTCTCAGACTGTTCACCTTGTCAAGTTCATTGAAGATGTAGGTGTTGTTGTATTGAGCTACAACCGATGAGCGAGGCTTGTTAGGAAAAGCCCTCTATAGACATTGTCCTGTTGCACGATACTGTAGTGAAGAGTACATATATTTCCAAACTCCAAATTCCATTTCAGCAATCAACTTGGAATGAGAATAGATACCCTGTCTATTCAAACGATTGTATGCCTTTTCTATGATTTTCCTTGTTTCATTCATGCGCCCATTGGAAAACATTCCATCGCCTTGGACAGAATCTTTCAACCAATCACGTTCCATTGCAGGAGTCACAACAAAATCTTTTATTGATTGAATATCAACGAATTAAGTATTTAAAAGAATGTAACTGCTAACGATTTAGAAACGAACTATATTCTTTTTCTTTCACAACTTTGCAATATACAAAGAACGCTTTGATTTCGAGTGCAAAGTTAAATCTAATTTCTGAAAAACAACATTTTATGCTGTGATTTTACAAAATATTAAGATTAGTCTTTGCAAAGGTAAAAGAGTAGTTACCAACAGTAATTTTCATGTAACGTCATTTTAAGAGTATGGCAAAAAGAACATATTCATAAACGCATATATGTATCTTGCCATATTGGGAAACCAATTGCTTAGTCTCATTTTTGCAGATTATATTTCTATTTTGTCTAAATTACGACGGAATACAGCAGATATTCAAGGGATTAGGATGGATTATCACGATAAAATATTATTTTTGTAGCGTAAAAACGATAAAAACATGAAGTTAAATCGCATAAGAGCAGTCTTAGAGGACAAAGGGATAAGCCAAACATGGCTTGCAAAGAAGTTAGGAAGGAGTTTCAGTACGGTCAATGCTTACGTATGCAACCGTTCTCAACCCAACCTTACCACACTTCTTGAAATTGCACAGTTCTTGTCTGTGGATATGAAAGAACTTATCACGGACAAAAAGGAACGCAATGATTGAAGAGATTATGAGAGACAAAATAATATCATAACATCATTTTGTGGATAAACTAAAATATAATATTTGCAAAATAAATTGAACTTTTCTCATAAGAAAAGAAATATACTATAAGAGTTCATATCTCTCTACATGTTAAATTATTAATTGCTGATAACTATGAGACTGAAGCCAAAACTCCTCAATGCAATAATATTAGGATTGACAATGTTCCTTTCAATGCAAACAGCTTTTGCTGCTTGCAAACAGTCATTTGCCGCTCAACAAAAGAAGGTAGCGACCATTAGCAAAAAGAGAGTTGTCAAGAGCAAGAAGAGAACCTATCGCAAGGCTTCGGCGCGTAAATATTCGCATAGGGAACTGAACGCCATTATGCGGATACTTGAGCGGAAGTTCCTGTCGGAAGACAAGACCCCGGCTTTGCGAAATGTTGTTGGATTTGGAATGGGATCCAACTCCATTGATGTTGCGCTCCGTTGGAACACGAAGGAGAAGCAGCTGGAGTTTCGTAGGCAGATTTACAACTCGCCCGCCATCAGGTTTGAGGGCAAGTTGGACCCTATCATCGACAACAGGGAAGGCGTGAGCACCTACCAAGGCATCTCCCTCAAGGCGGAGAAGCCTTCCTATCCATTGGGCACCACGGAAATCAGATTCACGATTACCAACCATAGTGGCGAGGAATTTGTGTATGGCGAAGCATATAGCATCACAGCCCAAGGAGCGGATGGCAATTGGTTTGTTGTGCCCACCGATTGCTCGTTCACGGACATCGGTCATGTTTTAAGCGATGGTCAAAGCGGCACCATCACGGCCCATCTTTTTCCCGATATTCTGCCAAACAAGCCAGGCGTCTATCGCTTCTTCTACGAAGATAACATAGATGGCAATAAGGTGCTGCTTATGGCAACCTTTGAGTTGAAGTAAATAAAAAGAATTGTTGCTTAATTTTGATTAGTTACTTAAATCCAAATAATGACAATAATGAGACAGATAACAAATAGTATTAAATGCTTGATTGTTTTTGGTATATGGTTACTTGGTTTTAATACATTGAGTGCTTGTAATATCAAGCTCAAAATTGTTTACACCCAAGCTGACCTAAGAACAATTTTTGATATTACTCCAGAGTTGTTTGACAAGGGATTAATCAGTCATTCGCTTGATAGTATAATCGTGGTGTCAGATATGAAATTTTCCAAATTCTTCGACACTATAAATTCTCTTAAAAAAACAAGTGAAATACATCCTTCTATAAATGTTCGAGCAAAAATTATATTCTATTTGAACGAGCAAATCTTGAATACATATTATTTAGGAATGTTTTATATATACTGTCAGAATGGAATATACGAAGTAAACGAAGAATTCAGAAATATGATTAATGCTATAATAAAAAAAGTGGAAAGTTGCCTATGTATTGATTAAAAAACGTTATGTCCCGTTACCCATACAAGGGTAACGACCAATACCCTTATAAGGGTGTTCATCATTACCCTTATATGGGTATTAAACGGAGAGGGCAAGAAATAGGAAAAAACAACGTTAAATAATTGATAACCATAGACAATTAAAAGTATGATAGAGTTTGAAGTAAAATCAAAGACGCAGCCTATTGGCAAGCGTAAGGGGCAGACGGTGTACTTCGCCCAGCCTGTGTCACAACAACATCTGACAAACAAGATGGTAGTTGACCGTATCGTGCGCGAAACCTCCCTCTCGGCAGGTGACGTAAGCAATGCGCTCATCAGTCTTGGTGCCATCGTGCGCGATGCCTTCGAATTTGAGGAGCGCAACAACATTTGGAATACACCTTATCTTTTCAATGCGAAGGAATTCGATGAGGAGACAGGATTGTATTACTATGGAGCGAGGTACTATGATCCGAGGTTGAGTCTTTGGCTTTCTATAGATCCCAAAGAGGAAAAATATTCCAATGTGTCAACGTATTGTTATGTTATTTCTAATCCGCTGAAATATACAGATCCTACAGGTATGGAAATTGATATGACAAAAGTTCGTTTGGCTGATGAACAACTTAAATTGTCAACAACTCAGTCTGTAATAAAAGATTTGGCTTCTCAAACGGGATTACAACTCAGTTTGGACAAGGATAACAAGTTGCAATATGCTAAAAATGATGAAGGAAAACCTATTGTTAATAAGATTACCAACAAAAAAGGAAAAGAAATAGATGCAGGAAGTAAAACTGCAAGGAATTTCTTGATAAAAATGATTGACAACAAAACCGAGATAGAAGTATCCTATCATGCTAAACGTACTGTTACATCTGGAACTCAAATAGGTCTCAGTTTTGAGCAAATCAGTAACATGGTTAAAGGTGCTGTTGGTGTAGATGGCAATACACTTGGTTTTGGCATGACCTTCTTACATGAACTTCATCATACAACAATAGGTGGAGACTATCATGATTCTACAGAACTTTTTGGAACTGGACCAGTTGTTGATAACATGAATATAATCCGCAATGAACTCAACAAACAAGGGTTTAATTATGGAGAAAGGTTAAATTATAAAGCGATCCATACAAAAGAAGGTAATATTATTCCTTTTAATGAATCGGCTTTAACTTCGTTGAAGTACAATAGTTCCATGGGGAAAAAGGCTCATTATATTAAAACAAAATGAGAATCATTATGAGAATATTCTTTTTGATGTGCATTTTGGGGGCTTCTTTGACGATAGCAGCTCAGAATATCATTTATGGTAATAAAAATGAGCAGAGAGCTATAAATATGGCATTTGATATTCTGCAAGTTTATTACCATTCAAAAGAACTGTGTGTTTCAGATTCGATTTATGATCTTGATTGGGATATTTTTTCAGATATGGTTGATACTCAGACCAAACAAATTCTCTGGTCTTATCGAATAGAGAAAAAATTTATTTGGAACGCTCCAACATATTCTGAAGCTTTATTATCTATATTCGGTCCTGAAACTTGTGATTCTTGTATGTATATAGCAAATTTTTCGGAGCCATATAAAGGAATGATAAGATGCGACATCCTACCAAAAGATAAAATGGTTGGCATTTATGGATCGCCTGTTATTTCGGCTTTTCTATTTAAATACAATAATAGAGGAGAAATTTATCAGAGCTATAAAGCTGAAGTCAATATAGACTAATTAAAATTCTTTCAAAAAGGGATTGTGTGAAATGGCACAGTCCCTTTTTATAAGATATTATACAAAGGTCTTTGTATGCCCAATTGTATGATTGCAACCCTCTCCATCTTCATCGCATTCCCATAAAGGTCTTTATTCCATAAAAGTTGTTATAAATGCTGCGAAAATTCTTGATTGTGACATTCCAACCGTAACTTTGCCAGTTCAAACAAATTAAATCATATCAAAATGTAGTAGAATTATAAAAAATCAGCAACAAAATGGAACACAAGAAACAGACCGGGCATGTCTGCCGATGGATAGTTTTTGGCATAACGATTGTCACCATCGTCGTAGGATGTACCATAGTAATCGGCCTATTTGAATGGCGCGACAGAAGCAGGATGGAGAGCAGGAACGCAGAGACACACCTTTGGCGTAAAAACGTGTATGACTTGAATATGCGTGTCGCCAAGTTATCTCTGCTTGGTGAGACATGGAAAAAATGTTAGACATATTATTGTGCGTTTTCTGATTATGCTGCAAATCAACGCAATAAATTCAATAGCCAATCGTTCTTTAGCTATAACATAAAAATAGAAGCAATATGAAAGTATCAACAAAACAAGGTTTTAAACCACCTTAAAATTCAGCAGGGGTTATAAGAGGATACTTCCGTTAGCATCTTTGAAACATTTTCCATACTACGCCATACAGCGTTTTGTCCGTGTCACCGACACGGAGGGCAATGTAACGACCTCTACTTACGACATGGGTGAAATGTGAATGAAAGACCTCAAACTGTAAATGTAACAATAAAATGAGAAATCATATTTCTTTAATTACGCTTTACGCTTTTACCTGTATTTTATGAGGGTGTGTCAAAACTCCCTGATTCTTAAAAAATCACAAAGCCCTGACTTTCACAAGCCAGGGCTTTGCTATGTCTAAAAGTTGTTGTAACTTTAGACCATAGAAAAAAATTAACTATGGCAAAGTTACACTTTCGTTCTTACACTACCAACCAAACAGTTCTTTTTCCGCAACGAATCGATGAAAATATTGCGGAAAACGACCCCGTCCGCATTGTTTCCAGCATTGTGGACCATCTTGACATGAGTTCAGTCAACAAATTATACAGCGGTATGGGCAGGTGTCCGTACCATCCACGCATGATGCTCAAGGTCATCATCTATGCCTATATGAACAATATCTATTCATGTCGCCGTATAGAGCAATTGCTCCTGCGCGACATTCATTTCATCTGGCTGGCAGGATATGAAAAACCGGACTTCATAACAATCAACCGTTTCCGCAACCGTCTGAAGGACGAGATCAATAACATATTCACACAGCTCGTACTCATTCTTGCAACGAAAGGTTATGTAAGCCTCGACGTGGAGTATGTGGACGGCACGAAGATAGAGTCAAAGGCCAACAAGTACACGTTTGTTTGGCGTAAGACAGTTGAGCGTAACCGTGCCAGATTGATGGACAAGGTTAAGGCTCTGCTTGCCCAGGTTGACGACTGCATAGCACAAGACAACACTAAGACAGACGAAACGGTGGAATTCACTCCGTCACAACTTGCCGAAATATCCGCAGAACTTAATGCCTCGCTGTCCGACCCGCAAGTGGAAATTGACAAGGAAGAAAAGAAAAAGAGGCGCAAGTTAGCCAAGGAACTCAAGGAACGTAGCGAGAAACTGGCTGAATATGACCGGCATCTTGAAACTCTCGGTGACCGCAACTCTTATTCAAAGACCGACAAGGATGCCACCTTCATGCACATGAAGGAGGATGCTATAAACGATGGCCTGACAAAACCCGGGTACAATCTTCAGATTGCAACCGAAAACCAGTTCATCACCAACTTTGCACTGTTCCCAAACCCTACAGACACCCTTACCTACATCCCATTCATGGAGTTGTTCCGTGAACGTTATGGACACTTTGCGTCAACGGAAGTGGCAGACTCTGGTTATGGCTCAGAGGAGAATTACGAGTTTATGGAGCTGAACGGCACCGCTGCCTATGTGAAATACAACCGCTTCCATATAGAGCACCGTCCGCAGTATGTACCGGATCCGTTCCGCTCGGAAAACTTCTATTACAACAAGAAGGAGGACTATTGCGTCTGTCCGATGGGACAACACATGACACGCACTGGAACCAGCCACAAGACAAGTGCGAGTGGATACGTCTCCAATAGGGCAACATATACAGCACAGAACTGTGAAGGATGTCCGCTACGTTGTCTATGTTTCGATGCATCTGGAGACAGACGTGTGATTGACCGGAATCACAAACTGGAAGCTTACAGACAGAAAGCGGGTGAGCTGCTCACCTCAGAGGAAGGTTTAAGGCATAGAGGCAAAAGATGTATTGAGCCGGAAGCGGTTTTCGGACAAATTAAATACAACATGGCATATCGTCGTTTTCGCCATATCGGTGTAGACAAGGTCAAAATGGACTTTGCCTTCTTTGCCATTGCCTTTAATATTAAGAAAATGGTGGCAAAAATGACCAAGGGAGGACTTTTCTCTTATTTGAGTATTTATTTGAACCATATAACGCCATATAAATTGTTTACAAGGCTCTTTTTCGTAGAAAAACAAAAACTCGTTGTACATCCACACAAGAACGTACAACGAGTTTTTTGTTATTTATATTGGGAGTTTTGACACGCCCTCATAATTCTTTCAATATAATATATTGTAAAGAAGTTTCCTCAGGATTACAATATAATAATTCTTGTGGAACGATAGAATATAAAGGGGAGAAATATACTATAAAAAAGAGTGTTTATTATGTTAAAAATAAACTGCAAAATGTAGATGTGTATAGGAGTGATGGTATAATATCCTATACTAAAAGTGAAGTAGAATCTGATAAAAAACTCGCAAACTATTTAGGGATTCCTTTGGTTAGAATTGTTGTGATTAGTAAGGATAAACTTTTGGATAATAATACATTATTTTCTTATGAAGAAAAAGGAGATTCTATATTTGTTAATCAGGCAAAAAATCTTGTCATTTACGTAAATTCTATTCAAAAGTAAGCTCTATGGGGAGTTTTTTATTATGGTTCTACAAGAATTAGTGTGTGTTAACGAGAGTGTAAGTTAAACTGTGTCATGCTATCACTGTTATAGTTTAATGCAGTTTATTTGCATTTTGTTCAGTATAGTTTTCCCAATAATGAAGATTTATACTATTTTCTCCATTTAAATAAAAATCCGTGGATAAGCCTATGATTACCCACGTTTTTTTTGTTGGTATGCTCGGTATGAGCTTATCTAATGGGGCAAGTCCCTAATAAGCCTGGTGTGGGAGGTCGGTAAATGTGAAAATAGGAGGCAACTGCCTTTTATGATTAGCATTTACCTCCTACCCGATTCGAAGCGAAGGATGCGCTTGTACCAGATGGTCGTTGTCTATTATTTCTGATTAATTTTCTTTTTAATTTCATTCGCCTCTTTAAATAGGCTATTAGCAATGCTATCTTTAATTGCTGCCATCTGTATCATTTCGTTATGGTAGCGAATTGAGTCCTCGTAAATATTTACACGAGTTTTCACTTTCTCAATAACTTCTTTATTTGGGCATACAGAAAAGTTCTTTTCGATGTATCGAACATTGGGATCGTCAGATGGAAGAACCATCTTCAAAGCGCGATATTTCAAGTCTGCCTCCGCCCAATCTTGATGCTCTCGCCATTGGTTGAGGTTGCCCCAAATGGAGATAACAAGAGATAGGAACAAGCCTCCAATGAAAAGAAGAACATACTTTGATGTAGGCTCGAAGCGATGGGTGACAAGTTTCTTCTGAGGTGAATTGTTCATCACTTCAAGTTTGTCTTGCAATGCCTTCGAGGAAACATCATTCTCTTGTCTCATCTGCTTGACAGCATCAACCAAGAGCTTGCTTCGCTGCTCATTTTTGCCGAGTTCAGCCTTGATAAGGTCAACAAAAACAACAATGGCATCTCTTAATTTGGATATTTTACCTCTAACTTCCTCTTCCTTGCCAAACATAGCAATGATTGATTTCTCCAACTTGGTTGTGTCATTACTTGCAGGAACGGTTTCCGCTCCTGCGTACTTTGGTGAAGCAGAAAGTTCATCGACTTTCTGCTCCAATCTCTCAACTGTGCCGTAGATGGCTTCCAATAGTTCTTCTTTCATATTTCTTTTGTTGTTTGAATGGTTTGTAACTTGCATCAAAGGCTAAAGCCTCTTCTGCGTTTCTTCTTTTTCTTCTTGAATGATTCATCCTCTGGGAATTGCTCAAAGGTCTGAGCATTGGCTGGAGCAAAAAGTCCAATGGAAGAAATACCGTCCCAAGGGTCCTGGCTGCTCTCCGATATGGATGGCACCTGCTCATTCTTGCGACAGCCCTGCTCATATTGCTGAGCAGAGCTGGCTCTTGCTGATAAAAGGTTCTCCGTTCCCTCAAATCTCGCATTTAGCTTGCCAAAGCTATAGTCTCGGCTAATCTGCGTACCCTTGAAGCTATATCCATCCTTGCAGAAACGGATGCCTTGAACCTTGGTTCGCTCCTTATCCTTATAGACAAACTCTAAGTGAACACCTCGTTTTGCAAGTTCACTTTTGAACTCGTCCCAGCTATCTGCCATTCTCAATGCGCTCTTTACAGCATTGTGAATCTCATATTTGGCTCGCTCAGCATTGCGTAACTTGCGAGTATTAGTATTGCTCTTGTCCGTTCCGTAGGTAAATCCATACTTGGATTTAAGAGCCTTGGTCACTTGCTCATTACGCCTGTAATCATTCCTGTCTGATATGAGCTTGCCCTCGTTATTGATGCGGTTATACACGATATGACAATGTGGATTGTCGGTGTTGTGATGCCTTACGATGATGAATTGAGTATCAGTGATGCCCATCATCTGCATGTATTCAAGGGCTATCTTAGCCATGAATTCATTCGTCAAACGTGGCTTGTCCTCGGGCTTGAAGCTCAAAGCTATGTGCCCCACAGGCTTCTTAATCCTTGGATTTAGTTGCCTTTGTAGCTCGAAACTTTGCGTCATCTCGGTATTCGTGCCGAGTAACACACCATCAGAGGCAAGGATTTTCGCCTCGTCCTTGCCTGTAACATAGCGGATGCAACCAGCAAATGAGCTGCCCTTCTTTAGCTTGCCTATCATGTGGCATCCTCCTTTCTGCCTATACTGCTTGGCTTCGGTTTATAACTTGCTTGGCGATACTCGCCAAGGATTTCTTTTAATCTTCTCAACAAGTCCACCACATATACATGGGTTTCATGGAAACCTCTCTGATGCGACAGCTTGGCAAGTTGGTTGAGGTTGTTCGCCATACCGATGAGGTTCTTGGCAATGGCTACCGTCTCTGCATTGTGTCCGCTGACCACCTCGCCATTCAAGGCTGACTCACGGATGTACTCCGCCAACTTGCGGTTGGCTTTTCTCGCCCTCAGCCTCAGTGCCTCGTAGCTTGGCTTCGAGAACTTCACCGTGACAGACTTCGACAGCTTGTGAATCCTGCCTGTGGGCGGTCTTCCGCCCTTTTTCCTGTTCTGTTTCTGTATGCTTGTCATTCGATATACTGTTTATAGTTGGTACACTCACTTTCTGCGACCGTCGGGAGCAAAATTCCTCCGCCCTCATGGTGGAGCGAGGCGTTTTGGGGTTCCCAAAACATAACCTCGCTCCCTCTCAGAACACGTTAGTTGGAACTACTGCCTTTCAGCTATCCACGCCCAAGGTCGCAGACCTTAATTCTCACAATTTGCGCCAAGCCTCGAAGTCCTCTTCATAAAGGCTTAGGTGGTGGCGCACGATGTTCTCGATGATGCCCGATACGCTCATGCGTCTCCCTCCGAGGATGCGGACGACACGATCAAGACGGTCTCGTACATCGGAACTGACAAAGACTGGCTTGCGGTCGTCAATCCTTGGAACTTGGAGGAATGTCTGCTGATACTCCTCCAGTGTCGCCTTGCGCTGCTTGCCGCTGATGCGCTTCTGCGGATTCGATGGCGATTGAGCCTCGTTCGTTAGCTCGTCCTCCATACAGGAGGTTGTTGCAGCCACATTCTCTGTCACAACTTCTAAATCGGAGTTCTCCACCTCTTCAAAGAAAGAGCTATGTTTTTGGGCATAGTCTTTACCATAAGTGGATGATTGAAGCGAAGCCACCACCTCCTGTGTCATTTTCTCCTGCTGTTCAGGAGACATTTTCGTTTCTTTTGTTCTTGCCATAGCTTATGCTGTTTTATTTGTTAGTATAGTGGTCACGGTTTGCACCATTGACCGATTGTCGGGTGCAAAGTAAGTGTACTGAGTGCAGCCATGCAACTGATAGGGTGTAACGTGGCAATTTAGTTGTGGCTTGCTTATTTGCATACCGAGATAGCTGTGAGAACTTCAACGTATTTCTCAACTCATCATTGTTCATGTATTCGTTGCAGTCGTGCAAGTTTTTCTTGTTGTTTTTGGCGTTGAAGTCGGCAAACCCCGGCAACATACTGCCACAGAAATTGAAAACGCTTGTTTTTAGATTGCCGTGCCTTATCTTTGCACTCACAAACGTGGAGCACAGCATATGCGTGGAGCTTTACGACATATAACATAGTATTAACTTAGAAAAAAGAAAAGTATGGGATTCATCGTATTCGAGGAAGAGGCATTCAACTATCTTGATGCCCAGTTGGAGAACTTCGTGAAGCGCATGGACAGAATCCGTGAGCGCAGTGAGGACAAGACCATGAACAAGTGGCTCGACACGCAGGACGTGTGTCAGACGCTTAACATCTGCCCACGGACAGTGCAGACGCTTCGGGACAACGGAACTTTGGCTTATACGCAAATCAGCCACAAGACCTACTACAAGCCGGAGGACGTGATGGCTATCGTAGCAGTAGTGGAGGACAAGAAAAAGGACATGCGCTTTCGCAAGCGCACAGGTTAGGCTGTCAATATACAACAGCCACTTTATCCAATGCAGCAAGTAAACCGAGTAACGTAAATATTAACAATAAAACGAGACAACTATGAGCAATGAAATAATGACAAGAAACAGCGAGTGGATGAACCACATCGTGAACCACCTCAACCGAATGGTTGACAATTTTGAACGTGCCGTGATGAACTACCGCCCCATGCTTGGCGGTGAGCGGTTCATGACGGACAAGGAGCTTTGCGCCAGGCTGCAACTGAGCCGAAGAACCCTGCAGGACTACCGAAACAACGGTGTCATCCCGTATATCCAGCTTGGTGGAAAGATACTCTACCGCGAGTCCGACATTCAGAAGATTCTGATGGCTAACTATCGTGAGGCGTACAGAATGAAGGGCTTGTAGGAGAAATACATGTCCTTGATGAGTGGGGTGAAATGAACAAGGCGACAACGTATAACTTACCGAGCGTGGCTGTTATAGGTTGTCGCCTCGTTTTATTGGCTATACCGAGTTGTTCGTGTTTGCCGTGTGTTCTCCGTATGGTCTGTATAAAATCTAATACCATGCTAAAACACACTGCGGTGGTTCGCCCAAGTGGCTGGAGGCGCAAAGCCTCCAAGGAACGTTGCTTTATGGCAGGTCTATGCCATTGCATTCTCTGTAAAGATACAGACCAGTTTAGTGCGGCTTGTCTGTCTGCCGATGACGGACTGCATGATGAACTCCCGAAAGGCTCGGCTCTCAATGCTGTCAATACGGAAGGCTACCGCAATGACGAGTTCAAGGCTATACACATCATAGCTGATGCGGTCGTTCTTCCTGACATGACGACGCACACCCTGCTCTTTCAGAATGCCGTCCTTAAATACAGCCTTGACAGCCTTGCGCACATAGCAGCCGAACACATTATACATGTCGGCAATCTCCTGCATGGTCATCCATACAGTATCGGTCGGCATGGATACCGTTCCGCTCTCGCTGATAGTTATAACTCCTCTGTTCATTTTTCGTCCTCCTTATTTCTCTTTTGGTCTGTTTCTTTTGTTTTTCTGCGTTGCATCAGTTTGTCCATGTCTATGGAAATCTTGTTATCGGTGATAACGGCATAGATTTGGGTGCTTCGCAGATTGGAATGTCCCATCATCTTGGCAACGCTTTCCATTGATATGCCCGAAGTAACCATGTTTACTCCGAATGTATGTCTTGCAACATGTGCGGTAAGGTTCTCATTGATACCCAAAGCCACACCGAGTGAATGAAATTCAAACCACATGGAATCACGTGAAGAAAGAGGGAAAACAGGTTTGCTATCATCCGCTGTATTGTATAGCGACATTATTTGTTCAGCTATCGGATGCAAGGGAATGAACGCTTCGTTGTTGGTCTTTGCTCTTTTCTCACGGATGTATTTTCTACCGTCTGCCGTCATCCCGATATGGTGTGGATACAGGTTACGTAAATCGACATAAGCCAAACCTGTAAGGCTGGAGAAAACAAACATTCTGCGTGCCAACTCCAAAGCCTTATCCTCCATAGGAGTCTCCATAATGAGCAGCAAGTCATTTCTGGATATATGTCTACGCTTTGGTGAGCCTTTCTTTTCATATCCGACATCTTCCAATGGATTGAATTTCAGCAGACCTCTGTCAACAGCGATATAAACCAAGCGTTGCAGCCAACAAAGATTATGGTTCGTATTGGATGCACTATACCCTTTGCCAATCAAGAACAACTTATAAGATTTGCCAAATTCCTCAGTCAAATCTTCAAATGCAATGTCATTCATTCCTCGTAACCCGATGAACTCTCGCAAGTTTAGCTGCGATGTCTTAGATTGGCGATAAGAAGATGTTGAGTTAATACGGATGGAGCGCAGCCTAAGGCGTTCACGCTCCTCCTCGCCAGTGGCAAGCAATGTCATCGGGATAGTATTTGCATCAACAATAACATTCTTCAGAATCTCGGCGGTAACGATGCCCTTTTCCTTTGTTGCCTGCTCGTAGGCTTCGTCAATTCTTAGTCTGAACGCTTGCAGTTGTCCGTTCACTCTTGCATTCTTGGCTTCACCTTTTTTCGTGTCCCATTCTTCGGGAGCACAGTAAAGACCTGTTGCTATGGCTGACACTTTGCCGTCAATCGTGATACGGCAAAATATAGATGTGGTTCCGTCTGCCTTTACTCTGCCACGGTTGATATAATAAAACTGCTTGTATGTACTTCTCATTGTTACGTTCCTTTCTTATTTTGTGATAATATTACAGGACAAACTTGAAGTCCTTGTTAGCTTCGATGAACTTGTCCATATCCTCAAATAGCTTTTTCGGGGTGACACGTGCATAGATTTGCGTGGTCTGAATGTTGTTGTGACCAAGCATTCTGCTGATAGTCTCTATCGGAACACCTTCTTCGAGCGTAACGAGCGATGCGAAACTGTGCCGTCCAACATGATAGACCAAATCCATACTTATGCCAGATAGTACTCGGAGACTTTTCATGTTACCTCTCAGCACTCGAAATTCCTGTGGCGGTAAAAGAGTAGGTCTTGTCGGGTCTTTGTATTTCTCCAACATGGCAAGCGCCTCTGGCAGCAGCTTCACACGTGCAAGCATCTTGTTCTTCTTTCTGTGGTATTTCAGCCAAAGGCTGCCCTCCTCATCACGAAAGAGGTTTTCTTCCGTGATAGAAACAGTATCGGCATAAGCCGTGCCTGTATAGCAAGCGAAAAGAAAAAGGTCACGGGTCAAAGCCAACGATTTTCTTCGCTCTGGTATTTCGAGGTCACGAATTTTCAGGAAGTCCTCACGTGTCAATGCCTTTGGTGGATTCTCTTTCTTTTGAGGTAGCTTGAAGTGCATAAAATGATAACGCTCGGAGTGTCCTGCCTTGAAAGCTATTCGGCAGGTCTTCTTCAAGATGGCGAGATAGTGGCGGACTGTATCAAGTGCAAGACCTCTCTGGTCCAAGCAAAAGTCCATGTACTCACGGATAAACTGCTCGTCAAGCTCACCGAATGCCACATCGTCAGTTCCATAACGCTTCTTGACGAACAATACCAATGTCAGGCGAGTGTACTGGTAGTTTGGAAGCGTGCCTTTCTTGTAGTCGATGCCGATTCTTGACTCAATGTCCGCAATGATGGCGTCAAGCTGCTTCAACAAGGTCATCTGAGTGTCTGCACTGCATTGAAACAGATCCTTTATCGCCTTTGCGTCAAAATCCGTCTTGCGCTCCACAAGTGACTCGTAGGCTGAGTTTATTGCCAGCAACAGCTTGTCAATCTTGGCGTTCACTTCCACAGCCTCCTTGCTCTTGCCGTCAAGTCTGCTCTCACGTGGATTCCATAACTTTGGCGTACATGACAACTTGCAACCGAACTGCGCCATTGTTCGGTTGAGGGTGATGCGTCCCATGATGGGAGCCTTACCGTTCTTGTCCAATCCGCTCTTTTTAAGGTAGAGCAGCACCTTGAATTTTTCAACTTTCATCTGCTTACTTTTTTAGTTTGCAAAAATAATCAATCAGTAAGCATTCTCCGTCATTGAAAGTTGTGCAGAACAGTGCAACAAACACTGGTGATAAACTATTTGTTTTTCACCTCGTTAGCAGTGTTGGTTTCGGTAACTGACCGCTAACGGTTTGGTAACTGAAATAACTCAATATCCTGCTCGGCTTTGCTTTGCAGCCAATTGGCAGAATTATGAAATATTGCTCATTCTCAACCACTTGCAGTTCATTTCTCTCATCTTCACTTTCCGTTGCTTTTGCTTAAATTGTGCATGTCTCCCGCCATACATTCGCTACCATGATGCTGACATTGGGAGCCGATATCTACACGGTTTCCAAACTGCTTGGTCATACCAAGGTGGAAACAACGCAGATTTACGCAAAAATCATCAATAAGAAAAAAGACGATGCAGTCAGTCTGATTGATGCCGCCTTTGCCTGATTGAGACAAGAATGTTTGTGAATCATCAAGAAAATCGCCCAATGCTGATATAAAAACGGCAATAAATTTTGTTTGTTGCCGTTTTTATATTACCTTTGCAGACAAAATAGTACTTCAAAAGCAAGATGGACACATACAAGAACCTTATATTGCAATACTCGACAAAGAAGGAATCGTTCACTTTGGATGACCTTTGGACTTGGCTGTCGGCAATGGGCTTGACAACCCGCAGCACCATGAACTGTATGCTTTCAAGGATGGTGGATAAGGGAGAACTTGTCCGCATAGCCCGAGGTGTGTATGCTTCGGCAGGACACAAGAACCTGTTTTCTGTTGAGCTGACATCGGAGGAACTGGACTTGGCGAGGAACCTGAAAGAACGTTTTCCATTCGCGCCCTTCTGTATATACAATGGCAAGAGTATTGCGCCCCTGCAACACCATCTGTCAGGCAACAACATGACATACGTGGAGACAGACCGTCTGGCAATGGAGAGCATATTTGAGTATATCAAGGAACATACCGGCAAGGAGGTTTGGTTGATGCCTGACGCGGATATGGTCTATCGCTACATTGACCTTGAAAAAGGAGGCATAATCGTCAAGCCGCTTGTTACCGAGGCTCCCTTGCAGACAATGGAAGGAGTCACGGTACCCACTTTGGAGAAACTTCTGGTGGATATAAACAAAGATCCAGACTTCTCCTACCTGCAAGGTGCGGAGGCAGAGCGGATGATGGCCAATGCCAAGGCACTTTATATTATTAACGCCACCCGTCTGAGACGCTATGCGAAAAGGCGCGGATTGACAATAGAAGAGATATTATGATTGACAACAAATGTTTTACCACCGAATGGATAGAGACAAAAGCCAAGGAACTGAACTATACAGACACTAACCTCATTGAGAAAGTCATCCGTGCGCTTTCCCTGCTGGATATGCTTTCCCGTTCAGGATGTCCTTTCCACTTCAAGGGCGGCTCATGCCTGATGCTTCTGCTACATGACACTCCCCACCGTTTGTCGATAGACATCGACATCATGTGTCCGCCGGGTACAGACATCGAGCAATATCTTGCCTCGTATGCGGATTGCGGATTCATTGACTATAAGCTTGTGGAACGGAAACAGGCTGGGACGGATGTGCCAAAAAGCCATTCCAAGTTCTTCTATCAGGTGGCTTTCAAGGCAGACATGGACAGGACATCGTACATCTTGTTGGACGTACTGTATGAGGACTGCCACTATCAGCAGGTGGAGCGTGTGCCTATCCAGAGTGAGCTGATAGAAGTTATCGGAGAATGTCCGCTGGTCAATGTCCCGTCCATTGGCGACATCCTTGGTGACAAGCTGACTGCATTTGCACCAGAGACCACAGGTATTCCCTATTACAAGAACGACAAGCTGGCTACCCTTGAAATCATTAAGCAGTTGTATGATGTGGGAAGACTTTTCGACCGTGTGGACAATCTCACCATCACAGAAGCTGCATTCTCAAAGATTGCCCCTGTAGAGCTTGGCTATAGGGGGCTGTCCACGAGTGATGTGTCTCTCATCTATGAAGACATCAGGCAGACTGCCCTGAATATCTCCACAAGAGGATTTGTGGATAAGGAGAAATTCGCCCTGCTCCAGAAGGGCATCATAAGCATTCGTCCTTTCATGTACAGGCAGAACTACAAGATAGAGGATGCAATCACAGACGCATCCAAGGCTGCCTATCTCGCAACGCTGTTGGAAAAAGGCATCTGTGAGGTCAGACACTACAATGGCAATCCCTTGTCGGTATCAGATATGACGATAAGTGGCAGGCTGACTACGAAACTGAACAAGTTGAGGATGGGCAATCCCGAGGCTTTCTTTTACTGGTCACTCACTGATGCACTGTTATAATAACCAACATCAAGCCTACAATGAATCGCCCTAAAGACACTTTTCTTATCATGCTCCTGCCCCAAACATTGACAGCGGCAATAGCATTGACAATGTTTGCCGTGATTGCCTTCCGTATGGAGGCAAACACGGAAGGCTTTGTATTTTCCTTTTTCTCCTTGTTCGCATGGATAGCACTCGTGAGCGAGTTCTTCCTCCTGTATGACTCCATCATCGACAAATGGCTTTCCAAAGACCGCTCTGTCATAGCAGCCACATGGTTTCTCCTTTCCCTGCTGTTGTCTTTCATGCTTACTCCAGATAAGCATCTTGACTGGAGCACAGCCATTGTCATGCTGTCCCTCTTTGCCGTCATATTCCTCCTGCCGTATATGGTGTGTATGGTCTATGGAAGACACATATCTTCTTTTTTGCTGAGACTTTGGAATGATAAACTCAAGAAGAAAGATAGAGAGAGTGCCATGTCCAAAACAGAGGAGACACAGACTGTCAGCAGGTACAAGCAGGAGACCAAGGACGCATCGACACAATACCAGAAACAGATTGCCAGAATGCTCCGCAAGGCAACGCGCATCCGTCCGGGACTCGACACATACGACCTCCAGTATTTCAAAGGGCATTGACTCTGTCAGTTGATGTCAGATAGGTTAGGACAGACATACTCCTTGTTCCCCGTCACCGTAAGAAAGTGGCGGGATTTTTTGTGCTCTTTCTCGAAGGCAACGCCAAGGCGCATTCCCTTATATTCTCATGCAGGGTTATTTGGTGTTTATGGTGTGTTTACAGTTCCGTTATAATTCGATTGGTTCTGTTTATATTGCCGTTTATAATTCGCAATCTGCTCTCCTTGTGCTGTTTACATTCATCTGTCGGTCTGATTCCCTCATTACCTTTGCACTGTCTTCATGACGAATGAGGCACGTATTATTCACCAAAAACAGATTATATATGAGCGAAAAGAAAAAGCTGTTAAGCACCAAGGAGGCTGCCGAGTATTGCGGTTTCAAGCTCTCCTACTTCCGCTTTAAGGCGTTTATTTTGGAACAGACACTTTGTACATGGTCAAGTCCATACAACATTGAACGAGAATCTATTCCCATCCAAGAGAATAAGGTTTGGATTTTCTGATATTCATTGACAATGTAACATGTGTCTATTTCCGATGCATGAAGTCTGAAACAGATTGGCTCAAGGTGAGCAATCCTATTTCTCAGACTGTTCACCTTGTCAAGTTCATTGAAGATGTAGGTGTTGTTGTATTGAGCTACAACCGATGAGCGAGGCTTGTTAGGAAAAGCCCTCTATAGACATTGTCCTGTTGCACGATACTGTAGTGAAGAGTACATATATTTCCAAACTCCAAATTCCATTTCAGCAATCAACTTGGAATGAGAATAGATACCCTGTCTATTCAAACGATTGTATGCCTTTTCTATGATTTTCCTTGTTTCATTCATGCGCCCATTGGAAAACATTCCATCGCCTTGGACAGAATCTTTCAACCAATCACGTCCCAAGGTTGGCACCAAAAGGCTATCTATTGCATTTCGCAAAGCCACCTCAAAACAACTGACGATAGTGAACATCTCCTGAAATATTTGTTCGTTTACTTGGTTGTAACAAGAAAAAACACTATCTTTGTAGCGTTGATTCCCGGTAGCCTCTGATTCATCAAGCTATCGGGTCTTGTTTTTTATACGATTTGCTTACAAAAATACATTGTTTTCTGCGATTATGGTTCTGCCACAGCATATAATTACAGAAATTTAACCGTAAAATCATGATAAAACTATGTGGTTTCGTGTAATTGTTGAATTTTTGCAGTTAATAAGTATTGTTAGGCAAGCAAACGTATGCGGACTGCAGAAACATGCAACACATTGACAACAGGAGCCTTATCGCTTTACGCCTCCTGAATCAACATTGACACCGAACCGAGATATAAAAAAGGTCTTCTGCCGAAACAGAAGACCTTATATTTTTTTGCGACTCGCAGGAACGAAGTCCTGCAAGGGAAAACGAAATTACTTGTTGATGAACTTTTTGCCGTTCTTGATAACGAGACCCTTAGCATTGCTTGCCACTTTCTGACCGAGAAGGTTGAATGTAGCAGCCTCGTTTGCTGCCTCAGAAGCATTGATGTTTGAAATGCCAGTAGTGCCAGCAGTAAACTTAAAGCCGTAGAAGCCCATCTTAGAACCAGCAGCGAATACATAGTATGTACCACCCTCAGCAACGCTGAATGTTACAGTACCATTAGACTTCTCTGCTATGATGTTCTCGCCCTTTTGGTTCTGTGTGAACTTCTGAGAAGCACCATCCTTGGCAGCAGGCAAATTATAAGAAGCTGGAGCTACCTCAGCAAAGTCAGCATCAAGAATATGGAAACCCTTGGTACCACCCAACTGAACACCAACAGTTACAGAACCAGCCTTTGCTGTCTCGAACTTATAAACACAACCAGTTGGCGCTGCATCTGACACCAACTTACCACTGTTCTTGCCACAAACGTAAGCACCGAAATCAGCATCAGCCCAGTTAATAGTCTTCTTACCTGCATCAAACTCAACACCATCATTCTCCATATAAGTAAGAGTGATGTTCTCTACAGTAATCTGATCGCCAGCCTTTACATTGTCACCAATCTGCACTGCATAAGTGCCCTGAGCGTTCATACTTGCTGCCATAGCGACAGCTGCAATAAGAGTAAAGAATTTCTTCATAATCGTTACGTTTTAAGTTTATTAATCTGTAATTTGTTTGAAAATTTAAGTTATTAGCTTATTTTCGCTTGCAAAAGTAACACATTATCTGATAAAATAGAACAGAAAAGTAGAGATTACACTAACAGCAGAGCAGCAGGCAGCCTTGGCTGGTACCGAAGGCTTCTATCTGACTTCAACAATAGGTGTAAATTCTAACAAGCAGGCTGTTTTCGGTCCTGTTACGATCGAAGGCACCGTCAACGGAACACTCGTTGCAGTAAACAAATACAAACTCTCTGCCGTTACCAACCCTGAAGGCATCGCAGAAATCTCTATCTATCCTAAGTCTGACGAATATCAGGAGAACGACGAGGTAACACTGACTGCAGCCGACAAGTTCGGTTATAATTTTGTCAACTGGACCGACAAGAACGGCACAGTGCTTTCTACTGAGAGCAAATTCAAATACACCGTGACAGAAAACCAGACTCTCACTGCCAACTATAAGAAGGTAAACACCTATGCGCTCGACGTAAATGTAGAAGGTGGTGCCAAGGACTATATGGTGACTCTCTCTCCTGCCCCAGAGATGGTAGATGGCAAGAAGATGTATGAAGAAGGTACAGAGGTAACTCTTACCGCAACAGGAAACGACATCATCGACTTCAACAACTGGAGCAATGGTGAGACAACAGCAGAAATCAAGACAACCATGAATGCAGACCAGGCTTTCACTGCCACATTCTCTGCCAAGGACTACATCGTGGCATGGGACTTCTATCAGGAAGGCAAGGAAGGTCGCACTGCCGACTTTGCAGCAGCCGACAATGACGCCGTACAGCTCGTACTCCGTGATGCAGAAGGCAACTCATACGGCTGGCTCGACAAGAGCAATACGGCTGGTGGTTACGAAGGCAAGAACGCAGCTGTCAACTGGACCAAGACTACAACAAAGGCTCTGGGTGAAACATACTGGCAGACCAAGTTCAACGCCACAGCATTCACCGATATCAAGGTAAAGAGCAGCATGCTCTACAACTATAATGCTTACGAGACCTACAACGTAGAGTACTCTCTTGATGGCGAGAAATGGACCAAGGTTGGCGCCATCACGATGCCAGGAGCCAAGGCATGGACTGCAGGCGAGTTCCCCCTCCCTGCCGATGCCAACAACCAGGCTGCAGTATACGTTCGCTGGATTGCCGACAAGACTTCATCTGTCAAGGGAACAACAGGAACCAACGACGGTATCGCTCTCGCTCAGATCTATATCACAGGTACAACCAAGCTCTTCGATGACGGCACAGCTCCTGTACTCCAGAGCCAGGTACCTGCAGCAGGTGCAACCAACGCTTCAGCCAATGGTAAGATTGTATTGACATTCGATGAGAAGGTAAAACTGACAGAAAGCGCCAAGGCAACCCTCAATGGTCAGGAGTTGACCGGTACCGTATCTGGCAAGACCATCACCTTTGCTTACAAGGGCTTGAGCTATGCCACAGAATATACCTTCGCTCTCGCAGCAGGTTCAGTAGCCGACTTGACCGACAATGCCATCCAGAGCGACATTACCTTCAGCTTCACCACCAAGGAGAAGCCTGCAGTGACCAAGGCTCTGTATGATTTCATCGTACCAACAGACGGAACATTCACTGAAGCTCTCGCAGCAGCAGCCAAACGTGCTGATACCAGCAAGCGTTTCCGCATCTTCATCAAGCAGGGCGACTATAAGATTCCTGCCAACCCGAACAGCATGGTGACTGGTATTGATGGCAAGCAGTATCCAAGTGCTACCACCTATATGAATACTCCTAATGTATCTATCATCGGTGAAAGCAATGAGAATACTTCTATCACCAATACAGTACCGTCAGTAGAAAGCAGCAATGGCTACAATATCGCCAACGTATTGGAAGGTATCGGACGTGGTGATGTATTGAGTTTGGAAAGCGGTGCAACTAACACCTACTTCCAGGACATCAAGATGTACAGCAGCATGGGCGACGGCAAGGGTCGTGACATCGTACTCAACGATAAGAGTAACAAGACTATCTGTAAGAACGTCAACCTCTGGGCTTATCAGGACACCTACGTATCCAACAATCAGAAGGGTCGCTTCTACTTCGAGGGCGGTATCCTGCGTGGCAACGCCGACTACCTCTGCGGTAAGGGTGACGTATATTATAATAATGTAGATCTCCTGATGTGTGGCACCGGCTATCTCGCCGTACCTTCGCAGCCTACCAAGTATGGTTATATCTTCAAGGATTGTACCATCAAGGACGGATCAACCGCAGGTATCAACGGCAAGTACAAGCTCGGTCGTCCTTGGGGCAAGGGCACTCCTATCGCTCTCTTCATCGACACCAAGATGGAAGTGATTCCTACAGCAGCAGGTTGGGACGAGATGAGCGGTGGTTATCCTAAGCGATTTGCTGAATACAACTCTACCACAGCTACAGGCACTGCAGTAGACCTGAGCGGAAGAAAGCAGGTTTATGATGCCTACGATGCAAAGGATGGAGACAACTATACCAACCGTCGCAACGAGACAGCAGAAAGTCCTGTCCTTACAGCAGAGGAAGCTGCATTCTATACCCTCGAAACCGTTATGGGCGGTGATGATGACTGGGATCCAACAGCTGCCACCGAACAGGCTTCTGCTCCAACTAATGTGAAGATTGCAGGTAAAAACCTGACATGGGACAACAGCAACTATGCTCTTCTCTGGGCTGTATGCAAGGACGGCAAGGTGGTTGCCTTCACCGTTGAGCCTACCTACAACGTTGACGATGCTTCTGCTACATGGAGTGTCCGTGCAGCCAACGAGATGGGTGGTCTGGGCGAAGCTACAGTAGCAAGCACCAGCACCGGCATTGAGAACATCGCAACTTCTTCCGATGTTTTGAGCACCAAGATCTATTCTGCCGACGGTGTTCAGGTAAGCAAGTTGCAGCGTGGCATCAACATCGTCGTAAAGACCATGACTGACGGCAGCAAGAAGACCAACAAAGTGGTACTGAAGTAATCAAGACCTCTTTTTTACACCTTTTACATAAGGTGACAAAAGAATAATATCAACAAAGAGAGAGGGTGTGTCATGAACTTATGACACACCCTCTTATCTTTTTTACAGAAAACCATACCGATTTTACGTAAATAACGGAAACGTTTACGTAAATTTTAACACACCATATTTATTAAAAAAGCAAAAAAGATATTATCTTTGCAGCGAAGAAATATATTTTTTACTAATCTAACCAAATAAATGTATGTCTGGTAATTTAAAACAAATTAGAATTGCGTTGGTTAGCATCATGCTGTTTTTTGCAGCAAGCCTATCTGCGCAAACCGTAAAGGGTACAGTTATCGACAATACGGGTGAGCCAGTAATCGGCGCCTCTGTCTTCGAGCAGGGTGTGCAGAGCAATGGCGTTGCTACCGATATTGATGGTAATTTCACCTTAACATTGAAAGGCAACAGTAAGAAACTGAAGATCTCATACATCGGTATGAAGACTCAGATCGTAAATGTTGCAGGTAAATCAACCGTTTCCGTTAAGCTCGAGGACGAGTCCAACAGCCTTAACGACGTTGTCGTTATCGGTTACGGTACAGTAAAGAAGAAGGACTTGACAGGTTCTGTGTCTTCCATTTCTTCTAAGGAAATCGCCAATGTTCCTGTTTCAAACGTCAGCGAGGCAATGACTGGTAAGTTGGCTGGTGTGAACATCACCACAACCGAAGGTTCACCTGACGCAGAGGTTAAGATTCGTGTACGTGGTGGTGGTTCTTTGTCACAGGACAACTCTCCTCTTTACATTGTCGATGGCTTCCCTGTAAGCTCTATCAGCGATATCGCTCCCAGCGAAATTGCAACCATCGACGTTTTGAAGGATGCCTCTTCTACTGCTATTTATGGTGCCCGTGGTGCTAATGGTGTTATCATCATCACTACCAAGAGTGGTTCTGAGGGTAAGACTCAGGTAAACTTCAACGCATCTTACGGCTGGAAGAAGAACGCTAAGGAAATCGAAGTTCTCAATCCTTATGAATTCGTACTCTACCAGTACGAAACTGCAAGCGCCAGCAACAACCCATCAAACCTGGGTGGTAGCAACTATGGTAACTATGCAGACTATGACATCTGGAAATCAAGAGCAGGTCACAACTTCCAGGATGAGGTATTCGGTCGTACAGGTACACAGGCTATCTACAATGCCAACGTAAGTGGTGGTAGCAAGGACTTCAAGTACAATGTAAGCTATGCTCACAATCAGGAGAACAGCATCATGGAGAAGTCTGGCTACAACAAGGACAATATCGGTGCCAAGTTGCAGGCTAAGCTCAACAAGTGGCTGACCTTTGACTTCAATGCTCGTATGGCATATCAGAAGATTAAGGGTCTTAGCGGTGGTGCTGACACCAACGATAGCAATGCTGCTAACTCAACCGTAGCACAGACCATCACCTTCGCTCCTATCCAGGAGTTGGTATCTGCTGATGAAGACGAGGAAAACTCATCTTCTTCTCGCCGCTCACCAATGGAGCGTCTGGATGGTACTTACAAATTACAGACACGTTTCCAGCAGAACTACAATGCTGCTCTGACATGGAAACCATTCAAGCACTGGACTGCCAAGACCGAGTTTGGCTATGGCTGGAAATACTATGACACCGACCAGGCATGGACAGCTTTGGCTGTTAACAACTCTAAGTTTGGTCACAATGGTCGTCCTCAGGCTCAGTTCGTACGCGACACATACAAGTCATGGCGCAACGCCAACACTTTGACTTATGACAACAATAAGCTCTTCGGTGGCCGTGATCACCTGAACGTATTGATTGGTCATGAGTGGAGCTCTGATATGCAGACTACACGTACCAGCACATCAGTAGACTTCCCTGTAGATTTCTCTATCGATCAGATTCTTTCTTTCACCAATACAGCAGAAAGCACTCTTGGCAACGAGGTTGACATCAAGGCTAAGGACAATATGCTTTCTTTCTTCGGTCGTATCAACTACACCTTGGCAGACAAGTACTTGATGACCTTCACTCTGCGTGAGGATGGTTCTTCTAAGTTTGGTAAGGGCAATCGTTGGGGCTTGTTCCCATCATTGGCTTTGGCTTGGCGTATGTCTGACGAGAAATTCATGAAGGGTGCCGACAAGTGGCTCTCTAACTTGAAGCTTCGTCTTTCTTTGGGTACAGCCGGTAACAACCGCATTCCTTCAGGTATGCTTTCTCCTACTTATGGCGTGGCTGATGCTGCTGGCAAGCACCCAGGCTTCAACGAGGTGAACACTGGTATGCTTGAGACCTATAAGGCTAACGGCAAGACCGTTCTCTACAATCCTAACTTGAAGTGGGAAACCACTACAACTCGTAACTTCGGTATCGACTATGGTTTCCTCCGTGGCCGCATCTATGGTACTTTGGACTTCTATTGGAATACAACCAAGAACTTGTTGATGCTTCAGACTTTGCCTTCAGCAACAGGTTATGAGCGTCAGTACCAGAACGTAGGTACTACCTCTAACAAGGGTATTGAGTGGGCACTGAATGCTGCTATCGTAGACAGCAAGAAGTTTAACCTCAACTTCAACTTCAACATCTCTTACAACAAGAACAAGATTGACAAGTTGGAAGGTGGCGAGCACTTTGAGACATCAAGCTGGGGTGGTACCAAGGTAACCAAGGGTAATGGTGACTTCCTGCTCGAGGAAGGTGGCCGCTTAGGTGAACTTTGGGGCTACAAGCAGCAAGGTTTCTATACCGTATTCGACCCTGCAACAGGCACAGGCGACCTTATCTATGATGGTGCCAAATGGCGCTTGGCTACAGAGGCTGACGGTCATGTAGGTGGTGACGTAAAGAACAACTCTTATAAAAAATTCGGTGGCACACTGTATCCTGGTGGTGCCAAGGTAGAATGTGACGAGGAAGGAGAAGCCCTTTTCCAGCGCTTGGGCAATACAGTTCCTGAGGTAACTGGTGGTTTCGGATTCGATGGTATGTGGAAGACCAACTTCGGTAACTTCGACTTCAACATCTTCTGTAACTATTCTTTGGGCAACAAGATCTACAATGCTACAGCACAGGGTGCTTCTTTCTATAGCGGTACTTCTGCAGGTTGGAACATCATCAATGATTACAACTCAAACAACCGTTTCACATGGGTTGACCCGGCAAATGGTCTGAACCTCGGTCGTCCTTCAAGCTCTACAGTAACTGCTTATGGCGGTGTAGAAGGCTTGATGAACCGTCTGAACGAGATCAACGCCAATGCTACTGTATGGAACCCAGCAGCCAACAGCAATATGGTAATCTTAGATACCTACTTGGAGGATGCTTCTTTCTTGCGCATCAACAACATCACCGTAGGTTACACATTGCCTAAGAACTGGGTAAAGAAAGCATGGCTTGAGAGCGTACGTGTTTACTTCACTGCTTACAACGTATATTGCTTCACCAACTACAGTGGTTACGACCCAGAGGTGGACACATCTTCTAAGGGCAATCCTATGACACCAGGTATCGACTACGCTGCTTATCCTAAGAGCCGTTCTTTCGTAGCTGGTATTAACGTGACATTCTAACTTAGACAAAGGAGAAAACAAAATATGAAAAAGATATTAGGAATAGCAGCACTCTCAATGGGTGTCATGCTGACAAGTTGCTCCGACTTCCTTGATCAGAAAGCTGACTCAGCTCTGGACCAGGAGAACGTGTTCAACTCAAGCTATTTCACAGGTCTTGAAATCAACAAAATTTATGGTGATTTCGGACAGGATAATATGTATGCCAACCGTATGACCATCTCTTACGGTGCCAACACAGATACCGAGTTAATCGATGGTTTGGGATCAACCTCAACATCTTCTAACGAACGTGGTTACATGAACTACAATGGTACTGCAGGCGGATGGGCTAACTTGGGTACAACATGGACCAACATCTATGGCTGTATCGAATATTGCAACAAAGCCATTGAGGGTATCCGCAATAGCACTATCGCTGAAGAAACAGCAATGAAGCGCTACTTAGGCGAAGTACTGACTCTTCGTGCTATGCTCTACCTCGACTTGGTTCGCCTTTGGGGTGATGTGCCTTACAAGACATCTGCTACCAAGCCTGACTTGAGCGATGCCTACGAGGGAAAGACCGACCGCGATATAATTCTCGATGGTCTGCTCGAAGACTTGGAAGAGGCTTCTAACTTGCTCCCATGGGCAGGTACTGGCAACTATACTACAGAGCATGCTACTAAGGGTTATGCTGATGCTCTCTATGCACAGGTAGCTCTGACACGTGCAGGCTATGCTATCCGTGAAAGTGCTAAGGAAGGTTACGAGACTCTCCCAGAGTTCTCTGATCCTACTTATCCTACACAGCGTCCTGACGAGGCTACCCGTAAGGTATACTACGAGAAGGCTTTGGCTAAGTTGAGTGAGATTATCAAGAGTGGCAAGCACAGCATGAACCCAAGTTTCAAGAACGAGTGGCAGCTTCTCAATGCGCGTAAACTCGATCAGACTTACCAAGAGAATATCTTCGAGCTTCCTATGTTGCTGAATGTTACAGGTGAACTTGGTTATACAGTAGGTAAGCGTATCAAAGGTTCTACATCAGAATTTGGTAAGAAAGGAAACTCTTCTGGTAAGTTGAACACCACTGCTACCCTCCTCTACTCTTACGAGAAGGATGACACACGCCGCAACGTAACATGCTGCCCTGTACAGTGGGGTGAGAGAAATGGTCAGACCATCGAAGGTATCGGAGATGTAAACCCAGACAAGCAGAGCATGAAGCCATTTGGTATCACTATTGGTAAGTGGCGTCCTGAGTGGATGGGCGAAGAGTGGAAGGCTGCAGCTAAGGCATCTACAGAAAAGGTAACCACTGGTGTTAACGTTGTAAAGATGCGCTACTCACAGGTTCTGTTGATGTATGCTGAGGTAATGAACGAGTTGGCCGGTGCCAATGGCAACTACCAAGGCGATGCTGGCATGACAGCACTTCAGGCTTTGGCAATGGTTCATAACCGTGGTGTGAAGGAAAGCAACAACGACACTTCTATCGAAGGTGACTTCCTGCAGGCTGCTGCCAACCACAACAAGGAGCAGTTCTTGAACGATATCGCTCAGGAGAATGCTTGGGAGTTGACTGGCGAATGTGCACGTAAGTGGGATCTCGTACGTTGGGGTATGCTGGCAAGCAAAATAGCAGAAGCTAAGGCTGAGTATGCTCAGAAATGTTTGGAGTGGCCTACTACTATCTACTTCAACTATACCGATGCCACCAAGACTCGCATCGACGAGAGTTCTATCGCTTGGTATGGCTTAGAGAATGGCAAGACTGAGACTGACTATGATAACAAAGCTACAGGTTGTGGTTTTGAAGACGAAGAGGCAAGAGACAAATCAGACTCTGAGTATACTAAAAACCTGAAGACCATCAGTGCAGGTCTTGTAGGTACAAGCATCGACGGTACATTAGAAACACCTGACCATGGTGTGAAGAACCGTTACATCTTGCCTATCTACACCAAGACTATTGCCGACTCAAGAAACGCTTTGGCAAACTCTTATGGTTTCTAATCATTAACAAAAGACAACAATGAAAACAATAAAATATTCAGTTTGGGCCATCATGTTGCTCGCTGCAACATTGGTCTCTTGTACTGACAAGATGGACTGGGACATCGACCCTACCTTAGACCGTTGCTTTAGCGCAACATCTCTGTCAGTAGATCCAACAGACACTGAGGCTGAAGTTACTTTCGATGCCGGCATGATGAAGGCAAATGGTGCAGAGAAATTTGAGATTCAAGTGACTACTGCAACTTTGGAAGACGATGAGGCATGGGACAATTCTGACGAGGTGCTTACCTTCGAGACTGATAACAGTCCTTATACCATCACTGGTCTTATCGGCGATACAGAGTACTCACTCCGTATGCGTGCGCTCTCTTCTCAGAAGACTGCCAGCCATTGGGTACACTATGCTTCAAGCACAAAGACTACCTTCAAGACCAAGGCTGAGCAGATCATGAATGCTGTAACAAACGCTGATCGTGGTGAAGACTTTATCACAGTGTCTTGGGACGCAAGCAAGGCTGTTACCAAGTTGACTGTATCAGACGGCACAGAAGAGGAAGGTCAGGAGCCACGCACCATCGAGTTGGATGACGAGGCTAAGGCTGCAGGTCGCTATACCATTACAGGTTTGACACCTTCAACCAATTACACCATCACCATCTATTACAATGACACAAAGCGTGGTTCTGTTACAGCAAGCACTGCTGCAGCTATGCCTGCTGGTGACGAGAAGGTAGAGTTGGATCCATCTATCACAACCATCAACAACGACGTGATTGCAAACATCGTAACTGCTGCTCAGGAGAAGACTGGTAAGACCAATGTTGCTATTACCATCGGTTTGCAGCCTGGCAAGGAATATACTATGGTTTCTACATCTGAGGATGGTACTGATGCCAACGTGAAGATTCCTGAGGGTGCATCAGTTACATTCTTCGGTTTAGCTGGCGACGGAAAACCTGTTTTGAACTGGAAGAAGTGCTTAGACATCGCAGGCTCTCACGCTTACATCCGTTTCCAGAACGTAAGTATGAAGGATACTGGTTGCCAGTACCTCATCAACCAGGATAAAGATGCTGCAGTAGGTGAATTGTCATTCACAGATTGTACATTCTCTGGCTTCGAAAGTTCTGTATTCCGTACAAAGGGTGGTGTAGTTAGCGTTGATAAGATTTTGGTTGACAACTGTGTGATGACCAACATGTCTACTGGTGGCGGTTATCCTGTATTCTATATCGGTTCAACCACTACCACTATTGGTCAGTTGGAGTTGAAGAATTCTACATTTGATACTACAAGCCACAACTTCATCCAGTTGAAGGCTGCTATCGCTGGCGGCGTGACTATCAGCGACTGTACCTTCTACAACAACGTTGCCGGTAGTAAGTATTTTATGGATTCCAACAAGTTGAGCACCAACCTGACTATCATCAGAACTGTTCTTGGTATGTCCATGGATGCAGCAGCAAGAGGTGTCCGCACTACAGGTTCTATTGTTATCAACGAATCAATGCGTGCAAAGGATTGTGTTTACGGTTCTAACGACATCAAGGAGTTTGCTGCAGGCAGTTTGACATCAAATGAGATCTTCACTGATCCTGCCAACCACAACTTCACAATGAAGATAGACAACCGAATCGGTGACCCACGCTGGTACAAAGCAGAATAAGTAAATAGCAAGCATCCACAAGATGCTTCGCTATAACAAACTATAAAGGAAGTGCAATGCTCACATCGGGCATTGCACTTTTTTGTTGTTTCACTTGGAAGTTACAAAAGAAAAATGTATCTTTGCAAAAAATAAACTTATAATATTGAAAAAATATGGCAACAATTTATCTCGATAATACAACTTATAATGAAGCTGCATTATATGCTAAACTTAATAATATAAGTATTTCAGAAGCTATCAAGGCTGGCATGAAAGCCCTTATGAATAATATTAAAACTAATTCACAAGACGCTACTTCAGAAAAATATTATATCTCTCCAAAAGTGAAAGCATTAGAGAGCGGTTTTATATGCCCTAAAGACTTGTCCTTTGATTACAAAAAAGAATTATCAGATTCAGCTATAAAGAAATATCTATGAAACTATTTTTAGATACAAACGTACTTATAGATTTCATTTTGGAGAGGCAGCCATTTTATCAAGCTGCAGCTATGATTATTTCTTATGCAGAAGAAAATAAAGTCCAAATCTGTGTTAGTTCTTTATCCCTCGTTACTACAAATTTTATATGTATAGAACGATGCAAGATGCCTATTGAAATCTTCAGAAATAAAATTAATTTCCTTAGAGATTTTATGGAAATCTGTTCAGTTGATAACACGGACATATACAACTCCTACGACTCTTTGTGGAAAGATTTTGAGGACGGAGTACAATATTACTCTGCAAAAAGGACTAATGCCGATTATATAGTTACAAGAAACAAAAAGGATTTTGAAGAAAATGATATAAAAGCAATAACATTGGATGAAACCTTCAATCTTCTTAAATGAATTAATAGATTTGAAGCATATGGAGACTTTAGAGAAAATGCCTTTCGAGGCTCAGCACAAAATATTCAAGAGACTGGCAGAAATAGCAGACTCAAAGACCCTGACAAAAGAAGAGCAGGAGAAATACGACAACAGCATGATGGTCATGTGGGACAATTATGCAGTATATAAGCATGCAGAGGAAAAAGGAATAATAAAAGGAGAAGCAAAAGGAAGAGCTGAAGGAAGAGTGGAAGAAAAAAAAGAGATTGCTTTAAATCTATTGGCGTACAACACTCCAATCGATATTATTGCAAAGTCCACAGGATTATCTATAGAGGAAATCAAGAAATTAAAATCATAAGCGCATAGGAAGTGCAATGCTCACATCAGGCATTGCACTTTTTTATTGTTTCACTGGGAACTTATCAAGAAAAAATCTCCCCTACTTCCAAGAAACAAGACTGAGTTAGGATAGTCCTGTGTAGAGAAAGTGACTATAAAATAGATTGCATTACCTACATATATACGTAATCGTTTTCGTATAATTTTCTGAGGTTTACACCTTATTATATATAGAATAATTGTAATTTTGCAATATAATAAATATAAGCCTAATTTATGAACAAGACTTTTTTCAAAAACATGGTGCTTGCAGCACTTATGACATTACCCGTACTCGCAAAGGCACAGACTACTTTTGCGGGAATCACCGCTGAGCAAAATGCTCAGAACACTCCTGAGGGATGGACAGCAGTTGAGTTACCACAATTGCCAGCCATCACATCAGCAAATACGTTTAACATCACTAACTACGGTGCCTCCACATCGGCAGCAGACAACACCAAGGCTATTCAGAGAGCCCTGGATGCTGTTCCTACTACTGGCGGTATGGTGATAATACCTGCAGGTACGTGGATGTTTGGTAGTACAGACCAGATGACAAGTACAACCGAAGTTCTCAGCATCAAGTCAAAAACCGTACTCCACCTTTGCAAAGGTGCTACCCTGAAGCTCGTTGAATACGGCACGGCTCCTAACAACAAGACAGTATTCATCGGTTGTAAGAACAAGGGCAAGAATGTTACCGATGTTGTTATCGAGGGTGAAGGCGAAACATCTATCATCGATGGACAAGGTGCACGCTGGTGGCTGGCAAAAGAGCAAAGCGAGACCTTCAACCCTGGTGCGATGATACGCTTCGAACAGGGTCAGCGTTTCTTGCTTCGCAACTTCAAAATTCAGAATACTCCAGGTGTGAACATCACCATCAGTAACAGTGGCAAGGCAAGTCATGCTACTATTCATGACGTAACCATCAGCGAACCTGCTTCAGAAGCAGGAAAGGGCAAGGCATCTCATAACACGGATGGTGTCTCTATCTGGGGTCCATACGTCAACATCTACAACTGTAATATCAGCAATGGTGACGATAATGTAGTCTGCGATGACGATGCACAATATATCCATGTATGGAACTGCGACTTCGGAACTGGACATGGTGCTTCTATCGGCAGCTTCACCAACAACATCAAGCATGTATGGTTCGATAACATCACCATGAACGGTACTACTGCGGGCATCCGCATGAAGACAGGTATCAATAGCGATGGTACACTCCGGGGCGGTGGTGAGGAAGACTGGAAGTTTACTAACTTCACCATGACCAAGGTTAAGAACCCTCTCTCTATCGACTGCTTCTACGACAAGAACTACAATAGCGATCCTGCTGTAGATAAGGCCAATGCAAGAGCTGTAGATAGCACTACCCCAACCTATAATGGTATTTATCTGCAGAATGTAAAGACTACAGATGTTTGCGAAGGAAACGCAATCTTCTTTGTTGGTCGCCCAGAAAGCCACATCAAGAACGTGACACTCGACAACGTACAGATTTCTGCCAAGAAGGGTATCGATATCCGTTTTGTGGATAATCTCGTATTCAAGAATGGATCAAAGATTACAGTTAGCAGTGGTGCTATGTGGCTGAAGAAGTTTGACTCTACCTATGAGGATCTGTGCAATGCGACATCTACAGGTACTATAGAAACAGATCCTAATGGAGTTTATACTTTGAATTCAAAGACCCTAACTGATAAAACAGCAGGTACTTTCAATAATGGCTTCTCTATCTCTAACGAGAAAGGCAAGAAATATGATGTTGGCTCAGGAACTAACTATATCAAGTACAGTGCCAATCAATATACCATCATCATTCCTGATGGCATCAAGATTGTCAAGATGGAAATCGAGGGGCGCAACAACTATGACACAGATGATGCATACATAGGCGAGATAAATGGTGTGAACTATGATGCTACAACCTATGTTTTTCCAAAGGATAAAAGCATAAAGAATTACAGCATCAGCTTTGCCACTCCAGTAGAGCACAAGCTTACCTTCACCCCTAAGGTAAAGCAGTGTATATTGGCTATTACGCTCTATGGTGATGCTTCGAGTAATATAGCAGGCGTAAGAGTTGACAACCAGGCTATGGCAGACACCAACATCTATGACCTCAGCGGCCGTGTTGTAGCACAAAAAGGTTCCGAAGGTCTAAAGAAAGGTATCTATATCTTCAACAACAAGAAATTCGTTGTAAAGTAACCTACTCTCAGTACACTACAGGCTCATCACCTGTCAATATAGAACAAACAAAAAAGGCAATCTGTCAAACAGCAGATTGCCTTTTTTATATTTATAGGATTATACTCTTATTTCTTTTCTGTAGTTTCTTCCTTAGTGGCAGCTTTCTTTGCAGGAGCCTTCTTGGCTGCAGCAGGAGCCTTAGTAGCAGTCTTCTTAACAGGAGCCTTGGCAGCAGTAGCGGTCTTCTTGGCAACAGGCTTCTTCTCAGAACGAAGTTTCTCTGCCTCCTTCTCTATCTTCTCGAGCTTAGCCTGCAGACGGACAATCTCCTTGTCCTTTACCTCGATTTCCTCATCCTGATTCTTAATGGTGGTGAGAAGACCCTCCAGCTGATCGTTATCCACATCAGAAGGATACAAGTCGTTGACACGGTTGAGGAAGTCGCCAAGAATATTCATATAGTTGGTGAAAGCATCGAAAGGATCGCTGTAGATACCACGGTCAAGACCGACATTGCTTGGTTTGGTGGTCATAAAGCGGAAGTTGTTACTTGCCTGCAGGTAATCCCAATCCTGATTGATACGAGGATCGTTGGCAATGCGTACACGGTCGGCAACACTATAAAGTTTGTTGAAAGCCTCACGCTGCATAGAGTTACCCAACCATGTGCTGACATCGCGCTCCTCGTCTACCCAACTCAGGGTATCAGGAACATTCAACTCGCCTACCGATTTCATCTTCTTGCAAATCTCAATAGGAGTAGAGAAGGTGATGCCCTTCTCCTTGGCGCAAGCTGGCAGAGCCTTCAGGAACTCCAGAATGTTGCTTGACAAGGGCTGGGCAATACCGAGAGCAGACAGCTCCATGAAGATATTGATTACCTGCTCCTCTTGAGGCAGGGCAGCAATCTGATTGATATAGTTGTCGGCGAAGAGAGGATAGCCGTCCCAGTTGCTGTTGTTGAAACGCAGAGAGACATCATCGCTCAGGCGCACATCACGCAGCAAGAGCTTGAGCTTTGGAGCCAGAGCGCAGTTGTAAACATAGTGAGGAGACTTCCATCCCAACACATGCTTGGCACCCTCGGTAAGCATGCCGGCAAAACCCATCTGTGAAGCCTGCAAACCGATGTCGTCGCTATAGATGAGCGAAGAGTTGCGCAGCACCTGTGGCTTCTTGCCAAAGTACTCCTCCATCTTGGCAGCCTGACGCTGTACTTCGGCTTTAAAACTCTCCTCATTGACGAGAGAGGCCAAACCATGAGAATAAGGTTCGGCGAGGAACTCTACGCAACCTGTCTTGTTGAGGTCCTGCAACTTCTCCAACACCTGTGGTGCATGAAGTTCCAACTGCTCCATACCCACACCAGAGATAGAGAAAGCTACCTTGAAATACTGTCCGTTGGCCTTGATCATATCCTCAAGAGTTGTGAGGGCAGGCATATAAGAACGCTCAGCAATATCACTGATACTACGCTCGTTCTCATAGTCATCGTAGTAATAATGGTCGGTACCGATATCGAAGAAACGATACCTCTTCAGATGGATGATCTGATGTATTTCGAAATATAAACAAATTGTCTTCATAAAAAATTAAAATTTGAACGTTTAACTTCACTCTTCACTTCACACCTACTTCCACCCCAGTGTCTTGAGGTAAAGGTCCTTGATGCGTGCTCCCACCTTCTCCCAGGTTATCTGGTCGACCTCATTTTTGCCTTCCACAGACAGATAGTCGAAGAGACTCTCATTGTGGCAAATGCTATAGATGGCATCAGCCAGGGCATGAATGTCCCAGTAGTCAACCTTGATACAGTTGGTCAGGATTTCACCACAACCACTCTGCTTGGAGATAATCGTAGGCGTGCCACACTGCATGGCCTCCAAAGGAGAGATACCAAAAGGCTCGCTCACCGAAGGCATGACATAGACATCAGAATCTTTCAGGCACTCATACACCTGCTTGCCACGCATGAATCCCGGGAAGTGGAAACGGTCGGCAATGCCACGCTCTGCAGCGAGATAAATCATCTGATTCATCATATCGCCGGAACCAGCCATACAGAAACGCACATTGCGAGTACGATGCAACACCATATTGGCAGCCTCGACAAAGTATTCCGGACCTTTCTGCATAGTGATACGTCCCAAGAAGGTTACCACCTTCTCCTTGCCCTTATGGTCGGGACGAGGAATGTCCTGCCACTCCTGCTTCAATGGATAAACAGCATTGTGCATGGCAAAACACTTGCGTGGGTCCTGATGATACTGATTGATAACTGTCTGACGGGTAAGCTCTGACACACACATGATGCAGTCGGCATTGTCCATACCATCCTTCTCGATGGAATAAACGGTAGGGTTCACCTTGCCACGGCTTCGGTCGAAGTCGGTGGCATGCACGTGGATGCACAGAGGCTTTCCACTCACCTTCTTGGCGTGGATACCTGCGGGGAAGGTAAGCCAGTCGTGAGCATGAATGATGTCGAACTCCTCAGAACGAGCCACCACTCCTGCAATGACAGAATAGTTGTTGATTTCGTCGTGAAGGTTGGAAGGATATCCACCAGCAAAACCCATACAGCCGAGGTCATTGACATTCATATAATTGAAGTCGGCATAGATATGATCACGATAACGGAAATAGTCATTAGGGTCCATGATGTTGCCCACACGCTGCTTCACATAGTCATAGTTGACATCGCGCCAGGCTATAGGCACACAGTTCATGGCTACAATTTTAGCGGCACTGCGGTCTTCATCACCAAAAGGATGAGGCAGACAGAGAGTGATATCCACATCGCCCTGAGCATGCAATCCCTGTGAAATACCAAAATTTGCAGTAGCCAAGCCACCAAATACATGAGGAGGATACTCCCATCCAAACATTAATACTTTCATATTGCAGTCCTCCTTATTTAATATTGATATTTTTCAAGTAGTTCGAGCGCACGCAGAATCTCTGCCACATTCATGGCAAAGGAGATAGCACCTCGCCCAGTAAATGGAGGGTTGCCATCGAAGAGCTCGCTGATAGTGCCCAAACAATGGCATGACATCTCATCGTCATAGCCCACCATCTGGCGCTCAATGAAGCTCAGACGTGTACGCTTATACATCTTCAGAGTTGCCTCCATATAGAAGCCACCCAGCCATGGCCATGCTGTACCCTGATGATAAGCATAGTCGCGTTGGCTCTGCGGACCTACATAGACAGGGTTGTATCCGCCACTCTTTGGTGAGAGTGAACGCAGGCCCTTAGGTGTAAGAAGCTCTCGGGTACAGATGTCGAGCACACGCTTCTTCTGGTCCTGGGACAATGGAGAGTAGTCGAAGGCTACAGGGAATATCATATTGGGACGGACACTCCAGTCGATCATCTTGCCGTCAACATAGTCGTAGAGATAACCATACTCGTTGAGGAAAGTGTCGAGGAACGACTGCTTGGCAAGTTCGGCTGCCTCGAGGAACTGCTGCTGATCTTTCTCCTTACCTGCCAACTCGCACAGAGAGGCACAGAAGCAAAGGGCATTATACCACAAGGCATTAAACTCGACGATGTATCCCGTACGGGGAACAACAGGATGCCCATTGGCAGTGGAGTTCATCCATGTCACAGCCTTGTCCTTGCCGTCGGTGTAAAGAAGTCCGTTGGGCATCAGCTTCAGGTTGGGGTGATGATTGCACTTCACGTACATCACTACGTCCTTGATAAACTTGCCGTACTTCTTGAGGCAAGCTTCTTTTCCTTTCTCCTTGGCATACTGCTGCAAAGCCCATACTGCCCACAAAGGCACATCGGGCTGGTCGATCTCTGCAATATGTACGGTGACAGGCTTGCCCTCCATGAACTCGTAATAACCCTTCATAGCGGTCTTCATCACCAACTCAAAGTAATCGTCTTCCTCGATGGAGAGTGTCAGACCAGGCAAAGAGATGAACGTGTCGCGGGCACGGCACTTGAACCAAGGATAACCGGCAATGATGTATCGGTCGTCGTTGCTTTCGCGACGATGGAACTGATGGGCTGCATTGACCAGACAATGGAAGAAATTATCGCGTGGCGCACGCTCATTCACTTCCTTGTCGAAGAGTGCCTTCAGACTGCGCGATTTGATTTCGGATGTGGAAGCGGCAAAGACGATGGTCTCACCCTTCTTGATGTTCATCTCGAAATAGCCGGGAACATAGAGGTCCTCATTGGAAGCATAGCCGCGCTCCTGCTCCTTGGGATACTCCACTCCACGATACCAGTCGGGCTGGAAGATGAAATTATTCTTCTTGGAGAACTGCATGAACAGGTCGGGATAACCGGCATACATACATGTCTTGATGCCATTGTCGACCTCAGCATAATCTCTTGAAGCAGTTGCATTCTCGTGAGTAAACTGTCTCACGCTGCGGAATGCAAGGAAAGGACGGAACCTCAGTGTAGTGGCAGAATGTCCATCCACCAAGGTGTAACGCAACAAAATACGATTCTCATAATGCTGGAACACCACTTCCTTCTTCAGAATGACGCCTCCCACACGATACAACGTGGTAGGAACCCTATCGCAATCGAATTCACGGATGTACTTGTGTCCCATCGGATTGTAGTTGTTGCCTTGATACTTATGCAGTCCAAGATTGAATTCAGCTCCATGCTGAATCACCGTAACATCGAGCGAGCTCAGGAGCACATGGTTGTCATCGTCCAGTTCTGGAACCGGCACAACCAATAGACCATGATACTTGCGGGTATTACAGTCCACAATCGTAGAGCACGAATAAGCACCAGAGCGGTTGGTACGCAACAACTCCTTGGGCAATGACTCTTGAAGGTTAGTCATCAGGGCCTTTTCGAATTTTAGATAACTCATAGATCTATATTAAGGTTTTAGTTTTTAATACATTACTTTAGATTGGTTCAAAGGTAACGATTTTTTGTTGTATAACAAAGTTTTTTCGGATAAAAATAGTTGAAATTTTGCTTTATCATGTTTTTTTAGCCAAATCAACTTACTTTTTGAGCAAAACAGCATGTTGACAACACCCAGACTGGCAGTCGTCAACCACTTTATACGAAAAAAGAGGAGCAAGTTGCCCGCTCCTCTTATCAGGCAGGAATCAAGAAATTGATGACCTCCTGCTCTACCGTTATCTTATAGCTACCCTTAGGGGTGTTCATCAGACGGCCATCCACACCGATGAGGGCATGCGAAGCCTCCTTCACCTCCACCTCACGGGTACGGTAAGGATGCACACTGCGATGGTTGAGGAACTTACCACGCACGAAGAGATAGAATCCCTCGAAGAGCTGTGTGATCTGCGGATGATACACCACCGACACATCAAGCAGTCCGTTATAGGGCACGGCGTTAGGTGTCTGCCCATATCCTGAGGCATTGCCTATGCACATGGTCATCACCCTGCGCTGTATCTCATCCTCATTGATCTTGACATGCATCTTGTAGTCGAGGCGCTGGAAAATCATGAGCACAAAAGAAGAGATGAACGAAAGTGTGCGGGAACCCAGGAAGTGATGGGTCTTGCGGCGCAGATTCATGATAGCGGCAATCAAGCCCACGTTGATGCAGTTCAGGAAGTAACGATGGCACTTCTCGTCGCGCTTGTTCGTATAACGGATACAACCCAAGTCGATTTTCCTGATACGGCGCTGTTTCAGCCATTTGATGGTCTGCTCATAATCGCTGTCGGAGAATCCCCAGAAATGGGCGAAGTCGTTCATCATGCCATGAGGGATTACGCCAAGGGCTATCCCTTCACGAGTAGCCTTGTCTACCTGCATCAGACAGTTGACGGCATCATTGAGTGCAGAGTCGCCTCCCACAATGACTATTGTCTTATAGCCATTGTTGATAAACATCTTCACCAACCGTTCCACACTTTTCTGGTTCTCACTCTGCACAAAGTCGTAGTCGATATGCTGCTGGCGCAATACCTTCTCTATCTTGAGCCAGCGTTTTCCTTCACGCCACCCATTACGGGGGCAATAGAGCAATCCCCACTTGTTTTCATTAACCGCCATGATCTATATTTTGTTTTTTATATTTCAAGATTTACCTGTCCACATCGCCTGTCAGCTCGAATATCTGTTCCACCTTATCTGCCATGGGCTGCAAGGCGTCCACCCAATGTATGGTAAAGCCTCTGCGCTCCATGCCGCGGAACCATGTCATCTGTCGCTTGGCAAACTGATGTATGGCTATCTCCAAGCCTCGGAACATCTCGTCATAGGATGTCTTACCTGTCGCATATTCTGTGACAAACTTGTATTCCAAGCCGTAATATATCAAGTCTTCTGCAGGAATGCCCCTGTCGAGAAGCGATCTGATTTCATCGACCATACCTTCATCAAGGCGCTGCCTCAGTCGGCGTGTAATCTTTTCACGACGAGCCTCACGGTCGATGCTCACACCGATAATCAAGGAGTCAACCGATGGCAGCTCCCTCTCGGGCATGGGATGCTCGGCATTATAAGTCTCAATCTCTATGGCACGAATGGCACGCTGGGCTGTGTCGACATCGGTGCGGTTGTGCATATGCGAGCCGTTCCTTGCCTTGAGCTGTTGCAGCATCTCTGTAAGCTCAGCCAGGCTCTTGTCGGCAAGACGCTCACGAAGCACAGGGTTTTGAGGCACAGGCGAGAGATGATAGCCCTTGAGCACGGACTCAATATAAAGTCCCGTTCCGCCACAAAGGATGGGCAACCTTCCCCTTCTAAGAACATCCTGATAGGCATCATAGAAGTCTTGCTGATACTGAAAGAGGTTGTACTTGGTTCCTGGCTCGCAGATATCTATGAGATGATAGGGAATCTGCTTGTCCCCTACTGTATAGTCGGCCAGATCCTTGCCCGTTCCTATATCCATTCCGCGATACACCTGTCGGCTGTCGGCACTGATAATCTCGGCTTCCATCCCGTCCATACGCGAAGGAAAGGCAGCAGCCAGGGCTGCAGCAAGACTTGTCTTTCCGCTTGCCGTAGGACCCAATATCGTTATCATCGTCTGTTTCATGGTGGCAAAGATACAAAAATTTCTGATATAGCTAAACAAAGAAAGCGAAAAAAAGAAGTTTAGCATCACTTAAAGACCCGAAATAAGGTTTCATACGGGTGTTAAACGCAAAAAAGCCTGGCATTTTGCAATGCCAGGCCTATAATATTGTTGAATATCGCTACTGCGGTATTACTTCAACTCAGCGAGGTACTTGATAGTACGAACCATCTGAGAAGTATAAGAGTTCTCATTGTCGTACCAAGAAACAACCTGTACCTGATATGTATCGTCGTCGATCTTGCTAACCATTGTCTGAGTAGCATCGAAGAGAGAACCGTAACGCATACCGATGATATCAGAAGAAACGATAGGATCCTCGTTGTAACCGAAGCTCTCGTTAGAAGCAGCCTTCATAGCAGCGTTGATACCCTCAACAGTTACGTCCTTACCCTTAACAACAGCTACGAGGATAGTTGTAGAACCTGTTGGAGTTGGAACGCGCTGTGCAGAACCGATCAACTTACCGTTCAACTCAGGAATTACGAGACCGATAGCCTTAGCAGCACCTGTTGAGTTAGGAACGATGTTCTGAGCACCTGCACGTGAACGACGGAGGTCACCCTTACGCTGAGGACCGTCGAGAATCATCTGGTCACCTGTGTAAGCGTGGATAGTAGACATAATACCAGACTGGATAGCTGCGTACTTGTTCAAAGTGTCAGCCATAGGAGCCAAGCAGTTAGTTGTACAAGAAGCTGCAGAGATAACTGTATCGGCTGGAGTCAAAGTCTTGTGGTTTGTGTTGTAAACGATAGTAGGAAGATCGTTACCTGCAGGAGCAGAGATAACTACCTTCTTAGCACCTGCTGTAAGGTGAGCAGAAGCCTTCTCCTTAGATGTATAGAAACCAGTGCACTCGAGTACTACGTCAACACCAAGCTCACCCCAAGGAAGCTCAGCTGCGTTTGGCTTAGCATAGATAGTGATTTCCTTACCGTCAACGATGATAGAGTTGTCTGTTGCCTCTACAGTGTGCTTGCCCTCACCGTACTTGCCAGCGAAGCCACCCTGAGCTGTATCATACTTAAGAAGGTGAGCCAACATTTTTGGAGATGTAAGGTCGTTGATAGCAACTACCTCATAACCCTCTGCCTCAAACATCTGACGGAAAGCCAGACGACCGATACGGCCGAAGCCGTTAATAGCAACTTTTGTCATTTTGTTTAATATTTAAATTAATGGTTGAAAATAATTTTACCTTAATAAGCCTCAAAGCACTTGCCAATGAGCTGAAACATTCAAAAAGCAATACTTTTGAGCAATTTTTTTTCTTATCGAGCGCAAAGTTACTAATTTTTTTCTAACTTTGCACACGAATTGAGTATTAAATTATTTAAAAAAGACTGCATGTTGCAGAATATCGTAGTCTTTTCATGCCTTAAGGGGCCATACTGACAACTCCATATTGCAAAATAAAAAGTATGAATGCGTGACTGCAGTTGCAGCAGCCCCTATATATAATAAGGTAAATATGTCTAACTTAAAATAATAAAAAGAAAGGATGAGTAAATTTCTGAATGAATTCAAGCAATTCGCCATGCGGGGCAATGTGCTCGATATGGCTGTCGGTGTCATCATTGGTGGTGCCTTTGGTAAAATCGTCAGTTCGTTGGTAGACGATATCATCATGCCTCCTATTGGATGGATTATCGGTGGTGTCAACTTCTCGGAACTGAAAATTTCACTTCCTACCGTGGAAGTAGCCGGCGAGAAACTGCCTGCTGCCACCATCAACTATGGTAACTTCCTGCAGACCTGCCTCGACTTCTTCATCGTGGCTTTCTGTATCTTCATGCTGATCAAACTGGTCAACAAGTTTGCCAAGAAGAAGGAGGAAGAGCCCAAGCCAGAGCCTAAGCCTACGGCAGAGGAAAAACTCCTTACCGAAATTCGCGACTTGTTGAAGAACAAGTAACATTCATATTCTATCGGGCGTGGGGCGGCAGAGTTTCGCTATGACGAAAATACTCTGCTGAACCTACGCTATTATTGCACCTTAGTGACGATGAAAGAGACATACCTGCTTTCATATTTTCACCGCCACCCAACAGTAACCAAAGAGATGAACAGCCAGGAAGCTACAGACAAGTTGACAAGAAAAGGCATCAAACCTACAGCCAACAGGATATTGGTGTACAAGGCTTTGCTCAGTCATTCTGCCCCGATGAGCCTTGGCGACATGGAAACCTTGATGCCATCGATGGACAAATCGAGCATATTCCGTACACTCACCTTGTTCCTGGAGCATGATGTGGTGCATGCCTTTGAGGACGGACGTGGCATACTCAACTACGAACTGTGCGAGGAAGAGGGCAAGTGCGACCATCATGACGGACATATCCACTTCTACTGCGAGACGTGCCAGCGCTCTTTCTGTCTGGACGACATCCATATTCCAAGTTTCGAACTGCCCGAAGGATTCTGTCCTCATTCCGTTTCCTTTGTCATCAAAGGCGAATGCCCCGAATGTAAGAGAAAAAAATCATCCCCACTCCATAGAACATAACAAAACAAAGTCTTTCACCACACGGGTATATTCCTCATGATGATCGCGGTAAGCCATGGCATGAGCTGAGCCTTTGGCGATAAAAATAGCCTTGCGCCCTCTCTCCTTTGCATCGTACAGGGGGCGAAGCATGGCATAAGGCACAAAGGCATCCTTGTCGCCATGGATAAAGAGCATCGGTTTGGTACTCTTACGGACTTGGGATATCTGCAGAGCCTCAGCAAACGACCAGCCATACTTGTGCAGGCAGAGCGCGGAAGTGGTGTTCATCAAAGGGAAAGCTGGCAAGCCAAACTGGTCTTTGAGTTGAGCGGCAAACTCGTCCCACACACTGGTATAACCGCAATCCTCCACAAAGCACTTCACATATCCCGGAGTCTTCTCGCCCGCAACAGCCATCGTAGTAGCTGCACCCATCGATATGCCATGAATCACCTGCCACGTATTCTTCACTCTTCGTTCTTTACTCTTCACTTTAAATAACTCATGGGCTACTTGCGACCATCTGATGACGTCCCAACGGTCGTTCCACCCCATCTGTATATGACTGCCCTCGCTCTTGCCATGTCCATACAGATCGGGAAGGAGCACATTATACCCCATATCATGATTGTAGAGATAGGCGATGTGGAGCATTCCCTCGGCACGCACCTTGTAGCCATGAACCACAATGGCGGTTCTGCCGGTAGACTTGGGGGCATAGAGATAAAGGGCATGAGCCTTATAGCCCGAAGGCATCAGCAGGAAGGTGTCTTTCACGCAATGATGCTGATACACCGAGTCCATCCAGACCGAAATCCAGGGACACTCACTCTTCATTCTCGTTTTCCAATGTTCGGCTGTCATTCGCTCCTGCTCTGGATAGTTGAGCGAGTAAGCGAGCATATAGCTGCTTACTCCATACAAACTTGCTGCCACAAGCACAACAATGCCCAAGACTACACCTATTATTATATGAAACTTTCTTTTCTTCATGTCTTCCCATCATTCGTTTTCCAATACTGCAAAATTACTCAAAATAACAAAGAAAACAAAACATAAAAGCATATTTTAACTGAACTTTCACAAATGCCATACTTGTGTCAGCAGCCTTGAATTCCTATAAAACGTTCACTTTATACTGAGAAAATCTTTCTCTTATACTATATAAATGTTCTGTTTATCCCATAAAAGTTCTGTTCAAAGCCTTTGAATGTGCGTTCAAAGCCTTTGAATGTGCGTTCAGAGGCTTTGAATGTGCGTTCAGAGCCTTTGAATGTACGTTCAGAGCCTTTGAACGAAGATTTCATTAGAGAGAAAAAACAATTTCATCACAATCTGAAGACACCTCTTCGTCTACTCGCTCACCTATCCCGACGATTACAAACCTGCCATGTCTAAACTGTTCCATCTGATAGAAAACTGGAAAATCGTCGGGGCATATTGATGTTTTTCGGCAACAAGATGTCGTATACACAAAAAAACTTTGTACATTTGCAACTCATAAAGACAAACCTTCCCTTTATAAAGACAATATGACAAAGAAAGCAATCGTAATGGGCGCCACATCGGGCATCGGAATGGAAGTGGCAAAACTGCTTGCCGCCAAAGGATGGCAAGTGGGAATAGCCGGAAGAAGAATAGAAAGACTGCAGGCTCTGACGGCTGAAGGCATCGCCTGCTATCAGCAGATAGATGTCACATCAGCCGATGCTCCTCACCTACTGCAACAACTCATCGACAAGTTGGGAGGCATGGACCTGTATTTCCACAGTTCCGGAATAGGATGGCAGAACAACCTGCTCGATATAGAGAAAGAACTGAAGACGGTGGAAACGAACGGGATGGGATTCACAAGAATGGTAGACACCGCATTCAACTGGTTTGCTGCCCACACCACGACAACCGAAAATAAAGATACATATCGCATTGCCTGCATCACCTCCATAGCAGGAACAAAAGGACTTGGTGCTGCCCCAGCCTATTCTGCCACCAAACGATTCCAAAACCACTACTTGGAATGCCTTGCCCAGCAAGCACGTATGCGCCAGCTTCCCATCTCGATAACAGACCTACGGCCAGGATTTGTGGCAACCGACCTGATTGCAGGCAGCAAATATCCGCTACAGCTAAGAGCAGAAGAAGTGGCAAGGCACATCGTACATGCCATTGAGAAAGGGAAAGAAGTAAAAGTCATAGACTGGCGGTACGCCATCCTCGTCTTCTTCTGGCGTCACATTCCAAGATGGCTGTGGACAAGGTTGAAAATCTCTCAATAATATGGGTCAAAAAAAATCCCTCCTTCAGGCATGATACCCGAAGGAGGGATTTATAGTATAGATGGCAGGAATCTGCTTTTCTAATCTTTACCCGCAAAGAAATCATCACGGGGAGAAAGCCTTACTCCCACTCGATTGTCGAAGGTGGTTTTGAAGAGATGTCGTAGCAAACGCGGTTCACACCCTTCACCTTGTTAATAATCTCGTTGCTTACCTTTGCCATGAAGTCGTAAGGCAGATGTGCCCAGTCGGCTGTCATCGCATCGGTACTGGTCACAGCACGCAGAGCCACAGGATGCTCGTATGTACGCTCGTCACCCATCACTCCTACCGAACGGACAGTAGAAAGCAATACGGTACCTGCCTGCCAGATCTGGTCGTAGAGAGAAACCTCTATCTCGCCATTCTGCATGTCGGCAGGAACACCAGCAGCCAATACACGGCGGGCTTCCTCACCACTCAACTTCACCTTATACTCACGCAAGCCGCGGATATAGATATCATCGGCATCCTGAAGAATACGCACCTTCTCGGGAGTAATATCACCCAGAATACGTACTGCCAAACCAGGACCTGGGAAAGGATGACGGGTAATCAGATGCTCAGGCATTCCCATAGATCGGCCTACACGACGAACCTCATCCTTGAACAACCACTTCAATGGCTCGCACAACTGAAGGTTCATCTCCTTAGGAAGACCACCCACATTGTGATGGCTCTTGATGACCTTACCAGTAATATTCAAGCTCTCGATACGGTCGGGATAGATAGTTCCCTGTGCCAACCACTTGGCTCCGGTCTGCTTCTTAGCCTCAGCATTGAATACCTCCACAAAGTCGCGGCCTATAATCTTGCGCTTCTCCTCAGGATCGTTCACACCAGCCAGGTCGGCAAAGAACTTCTCGGATGCATCCACACCAATCACGTTCAGACCCAAGCACTTGTAATCCTCCATCACATCACGGAACTCGTTCTTGCGAAGCATACCGTGATCTACGAAGATACAAATAAGATTCTTGCCAATGGCCTTGTTCAAAAGAACGGCAGCCACACTGGAGTCGACACCACCAGAAAGGCCAAGGATCACCTTGTCATCACCCAGCTGTGCCTTCAGCTCTGCCACTGTAGTCTCTACGAAAGAGTCAGCACTCCAGTCCTGCTTGCTGCCACAGATATCTACCACAAAGTTCTTCAGCAACTGAGTACCCTGCAAAGAGTGGAACACCTCTGGATGGAACTGTACAGCCCATACAGGCTGCTTGGTAGAAGCATATGCTGCAAACTTGACATTCGCTGTAGAAGCGATGCACTTATAATCCTCAGGGATGGCTGTGATGGTATCACCATGACTCATCCAAACCTGAGAGTTCTCTACAAATCCCTTGAAAAGAGGATTGGTGGCATCAAACTGCTCCAAGTTGGCACGCCCATACTCACGGCTGTCAGCAGCCTCTACCTTTCCACCCTGGGCATAAGAGAGATACTGAGCGCCATAGCAAATGCCGAGCACAGGAATGCGACCAATAAACTGGCTCAGATCCACCTTGAAAGCTTCCTGATCATGAACGGAGTAAGGACTACCGCTCAGGATGACACCAATCACAGATGGGTCGTCCTTAGGAAACTTGTTGTAAGGCATAATCTCGCAGAAGGTATCAAGCTCACGTACACGACGGCCTATCAGCTGTGTGGTCTGTGAACCGAAATCCAAAATAATAATCTTCTGTTGCATAATATATTAAACTTTAAATTTTTAACTTTGACATAAAAACGCCTCTGCCTCTTTCAGCGTTTCCTGCTTTCCCACATCCATCAGTCTGAGGTCGTTCTTCACATATCCCTCAATGCGTACTTTGTCGCAATGCTTCAGATAGAAATCCATGATGGGGAATTTGTCCGGTTCTTCCTCCATCAGCGGGAAGATGGATGGTGCTACCATGTGGATGCCCGAGAAGGCATACATCTTACACTTGGCTGGATCGAGATGAGGATAAGGGCTCTTCATCTCGCCGGTCTCGATGTTCGTCCACCCCACCAACCGCATACTGTCATCGAAGAGAAGATAACGTTTTGTCTTGCGTTCGCTCACCAATAGGCGGGCTGCAAGAGGCTTTTCCTCCGGTGAGGCTTCCTGCGACTCTTCTGTAAGGTCCTTCGTCTCTATCTGATAGAACTTTCCCAAGTCCACATTGCTCAATATATCCACATTGTGAATAAGGACGGGCTCATGCGCATCGAAGAGCGGCCATGCCTTTCTGATACCTCCACCTGTCTCGAGCAGTTTGTCCGTCTCGTCGCTGATACGGATATCCATACCGAAGTTGTCGTTATCGCGTAGGTAATCAATAATCTGACTGGAAAAATGATGAACGTTCACTACAATGCGAGTGAAACCAGCATCTTTCAACCGAAAGATGACACGTTTGAGCAAAGGTTCTCCTCCCACACTTACCAAAGCTTTCGGAATACGGTCGGTAAGTGGCTTGAGGCGAGTGCCCAGACCTGCAGCGAAAATCATTGCTTGCATCATTATAGCTATCCATTAATGTGCGTGCAAATTTACTAACTTTTTACGAAATAGCCAAATTTGCACGCCATTAATTGATTACAAAAGAAAAACTTATTCTGCAGGAAGCACTTGCTCTATCTGCTGTTCGCGATGACAGATTCTCACCTCAACACCGAACTTCTCATGAATATGCTCGGCAAGATGCTGGGCTGAATAGACACTACGGTGCTGACCGCCTGTACAGCCGAAGCAGAACATCAGAGAGGTGAAGCCTCGCTGAATATATCGGTTGACATGATGGTCGGCAAGGCGATAAACACTATCGAGGAAGGTCAGTATCTCGCCATCATCCTCCAAGAATCGGATGACTGGCTCGTCGAGACCCGTCAGTTTCTTGTATGGCTCGTATCGGCCGGGGTTATGGGTGCTGCGACAATCGAAGACATAACCGCCTCCATTGCCTGATGGGTCTTCGGGAATACCTTTCCTATAGGAGAAGCTGAACACCCTTACCACCAAAGGTCCCTTGCCATCATACTTGGAGAAGGTGGCAGGACCATCCTGCGGATGCGAAGTGTAGATATTGGTATCGGCTGTGCGATAACCATCAGCACGGTTGACAGCCGACTTCTCTATACGGGTAAACTGCGGCAGCTCGGTAAGGCGGCGAAGCATATCCATCATATAAGGATAAGGGAACACCTTATCGCCCATTTTCAGCAGGTCACGAAGATTCTGAATGGCAGGAGGAATACTGTCAAGGAAATGCTTCTTGCGCTCGAAGTATCCACGGAAACCATAGGCACCCAATACCTGCAACGTACGGAAGAGGACGAAAAGACTCAGACGGTTGACAAAATGACGGACAGAAGGAACCTCAGTATAGTTCTTCAGCGACTGATAATATTCCCATACGAGTTCACGTCGCAACTTGAAAGGATACTTTGCCGATGCCTGCCAGAGGAAAGAAGCCAAATCGTAGTAGAAAGGTCCTTTACGCCCACCCTGAAAATCAATAAAGTACGGATTGCCATTTTCGTCAAGCATTATGTTGCGAGCCTGGAAATCTCGATACAGGAAACAGTCCATCTGTTCGGAAGTCAGGTCTTTGGCAAAAAGGCGGAAATTAGCTTCCAACTTCAACTCATGGAAATCAAGGTCGGTGGGTTTCAGGAAACAGTACTTGAAGTAATTCAAGTCGAAAAGTACGCTGTCGATATCAAACTCGGGCTGAGGATAGCAGTTGTTCCAATCCATTCCACGTGCTCCTCGGAGCTGAATGTTGGGCAACTCGCGAATGGTTCTCTTCAGAAGTTCCTTTTCCTTTTGGTTGTATCTTCCGCCAGCTTCACGTCCACCCTTGATGGCATCAAAGAGCGACACATCGCCCAAATCGGTCTGAAGATAGCGCGACTCATCATCGCTGACTGCCAGGACCTTAGGCACCGGCAACTTTCGGAGTGTAAAGTGACGTGACATATAGATGAAAGAATGATTCTCATCTCGACTCGTTCCGATGACACCAATGACGCTGCTGCCGTCCTGCTTGACAAATCGGAAATACTGCCTGTTGCTTCCCTGACCAGGCAACTTGACCACACTTGCAGGCTCCTCGCCTGCCCAAGAACTATAAAGGTTGACTAACTGTTCCACTCTTTACTTCATTTAAAAATCTACTATTCTTCATTTTCCTGTTTCATCTTTCGACGTTTCAGCCAGTTATCTATCTGCTGAGCGAAGTTATCGCCCACAAACAAGATGAGCAACACACCAAGTGTAGCAAGGAAAGAATTGAGCGCCGTCATTCCCAACCCTACCTTGGTAATATAAATCAGTCCGCCGATAACAATCAGGAAGACCAATGCTTTTTTTCTGTCAAAATTCATTTTCATGCTGCAAAGATAACACAATAGGATGAAACTACAAAGAGAAAAAGACAAAAAAAATCGGATGTCTCACGACAACCGATTTTCAAAAACAAACTACTTAAAAACTAATCTACTAAAACAAATCAAAAAAATATCTTTAGCGGCGTAAGCCGTCTTCTTCATTTATCTACGATGCAAAGTTACAAAAAAAGCAAATACGCGCCAAGCTTTTTTGCTAAAATTTGCAAGATTTTATAGTAAAAAACATATAAAAAGGGACTACTCTGTCGAGTAGCCCCCATTTTGATATCTTTACATTACATTTATTACATCATACCGCCCATTCCTGGAGCAGCTGCTGGTGCAGCAGGAGCAGGTTCTGGTTTGTCCACCAATACACACTCTGTAGTAAGGAAGAGACCTGCGATAGAAGCAGCGTTCTCAAGAGCTACGCGCTCAACCTTGGCAGGATCAACGATACCGGCCTGACGCATGTCCTCGTAAACATCCTTGCGGGCATTATATCCGAAGTCGCCTTCGCCCTCGCGTACCTTATTGACTACTACTGAGCCCTCGCCACCTGCGTTGGCTACTATCTGGCGTAGAGGTTCCTCGATGGCACGTTCTACGATGCGGATACCTGTTGTCTCGTCGGCATTGTCACCCTTCATATCCTTCAATGCCTCAAGAGCACGGATATAAGTTGTACCGCCACCAGCTACGATACCTTCCTCAATAGCTGCACGAGTTGCACAGAGTGCATCGTCAACACGGTCCTTCTTCTCCTTCATCTCAACCTCAGAGTTGGCACCTACATAGAGGACAGCCACACCACCGGCGAGCTTAGCCAAACGCTCCTGAAGTTTCTCCTTGTCGTAAGAAGACTTGGTGTTCTCGATCTCATTCTTGATCTGAGCCACACGGTCCTGAATGTTGGCCTTCTCGCCATGACCATTCACGATAGTGGTATTGTCCTTGTTGACAGTTACCTTGTCGGCAGAACCCAACATATCCAATGTTGCCTGCTCCAACTTCAAGCCCTTCTCCTCAGAGATAACCACACCACCTGTCAGGATAGCGATATCTTCGAGCATGGCCTTGCGACGGTCGCCGAAGCCTGGAGCCTTGACAGCACAGATCTTCAAGCCACCACGCAAACGGTTGACTACCAAAGTAGTCAGAGCCTCAGAGTCTACGTCCTCAGCGATAACCAACAATGGGCGACCGCTCTCGGCAGCAGGCTGAAGGATTGGCAAGAACTCCTTGAGGTTGGAAATCTTCTTATCGTAAAGCAGGATGTATGGATTATCCATCACACACTCCATTTTGTCGGCATCGGTCATGAAGTAACCGCTCAAGTAACCACGGTCGAACTGCATACCTTCTACCACACCGATGTTGGTGTCACGGCTCTTGCTCTCCTCAATGGTGATGACACCATCCTTAGAGACCTTGCGCATAGCGTCAGCCAACAGTTTACCGATCTCAGCATCATTATTGGCAGAGACGGTAGCCACCTGCTCTATCTTGTCGTAGTTGTCATCTACCTGCTCTGCATGGTCCTTGATGAAGGCAACGACAGCAGCCACAGCCTTGTCGATACCACGCTTCAAGTCCATAGGATTGGCACCGGCAGTAACGTTCTTCAAGCCCTCAGTAACGATGGCCTGAGTCAGGATGGTTGCTGTTGTTGTACCGTCACCTGCGTCATCACCAGTCTTGCTGGCAACACTCTTAACGAGCTGAGCACCAGTATTTTCAAACTTATCCTCCAATTCCACTTCCTTGGCTACGGTAACACCATCCTTGGTAATCTGAGGAGCACCAAACTTCTTTTCGATTACCACGTTGCGGCCCTTAGGACCAAGAGTTACCTTTACTGCGTTAGCCAACTGATCGACACCCTTCTTCAAGAGGTCGCGAGCATCCATATTGTATTTAATATCTTTAGCCATAATATTTTCTTTCTAAGAATATTTTAATATCAGCAAAAAGTTTTTACCTTTTTACTTTTTACTTTTTACCTTTTTACTTTTAAAACTACTCTTCCACCACAGCGAGCACATCGCTCTGGCGCATCATCATATATTTAGTACCATCAAACTCGATCTCGGTACCGGCATACTTGCCATAAAGAACGGTGTCACCCTCTTTGAGAATCATCTCCTCATCCTTGGTTCCCTTTCCTGTGGCAACAACCTTACCACGCTGTGGTTTTTCCTTTGCTGTATCAGGAATAATGATTCCACCTACTTTTTCCTCGGCTGGTGCAGGAAGTACCAGCACTCTGTCTGCTAATGGTTTAATGTTCATGATTCTATATTTTTTAATTGTTATTTTGTTGTTTGATGGCGAAAACCCTGCAAGAGTCTTTGCCTTGTCGATTTCGACTTATGCCAAAAACGTGCCAAAGAAACAAAAAGCAGACGAAACTGACAAAATTGTCAGTCACGTCTGCCAAAAGGGGTTCATCATGATGCCTGGCGCAGGCAAGCATCATGTTGTTTATTTCTTTTCGGATATGGCCTCGTAGATGATTTCCGCCATCTTCACAGCTCCCTTTCCATTGGGATGAATGCCATCGTCGAGCATCAGGTCGGCAAAGGTGTACTTCGAATGCAAGTCGATAAACCCGCACTTATTCTTCTTTGCCACCTTCTTGATGACAGGGATTTCACCGTTTACTATCACACTGTCGTTAATGGTCCATGAGGGCTTGAAGGCAGGAATAGGCGAACAGAGATAAATCTTTGGCTTAGAGGGCAGCGCCTTGAGCGAATCGACCATCGTCTGCAAATCCTTTCCGAACTCGGCCTTGTGTACCCAGTTATGGGTCTTACTGTCATTGGTGCCCAACTTGATGACAACGATATTAGGCTGGAAAGCCAAGGCGTCGCGCCAGCCCATCTCTTTCATATAGGGCACGTCCCCCTTACATAATAAGGTACGCGCGCTGAGACCATAGTTCTTCACCTCATATCCATCGCCCAACTTATTTTGCAAGATGGCAGGATAACCTTTCTGTGTAGCCATATCGATGCCGGAACCATCGGTAATGGAGTTGCCGATACATGCCACACGTATGGCGTCCTTACGAGGCGCCTTGAAGCTGTCGAGCCAACGGGTAAGGTCGCTCAACATCTGATCGTGATAGGCCCAAGTGCTGCGGAAGCCGAAACCATGTCCGCCTGTAGGATAAATGCACATGGAACACTCGTTTCCTACCTGACGCATACGGGAATAATAGGCCACGCCATTGGTTACAGGAGGAACAGCCCCATCATCGTTGGCCAAGAGGATGATGGCACGAGGTGTGAGATGACGGCGAACCTGTTTTTCGGTTGAGTAGTGGTCTACGAGTTTCTCGTCCTTCACTCCCTCTTCGCCCAAAAGATTATAGCTGGAGCCCCCATGTCCCTTCTTTGGTTTCATCGAGATGACAGGATAGAACAAGATGGAGAAGTTGGGGCGAGCATCGTATTCTGCCAGAGTGCTGACGGAAGAAGCCAGATGACCTCCAGCCGAGAAGCCCATAATACCCACATCCTCACGGTTGATGTTCCAGACAGAGGCGCTGTCGCGCACGGTGCGCATCGCCTTGCAGGCATCTTCCATGGGCACAGTATGTCTGCCATGCGGCATACGGTATTTCAGCACAAAAAAAGCTATGCCCTGCTTGTTGAAATACTCAGCCCAGTCGTATCCCTCATGATTGAGGGCCAGATGAGAATAGCCTCCACCAGGACAGTCGACGACAGCTCTTCCCGAAGGGTTTTGGGGCAAATAGCAGGTCAGATTACTCTCACCGTCAGCCGTGAGGTTAAGTACGAACTTTTTAGCTGTCGACTGGGCTGACAAGGCAAGCACAGCCATCAGACAGGCCATAGACAATAAAATCTTCTTCATAATTACATTTTTAGGTTGATGTGTTTGTTTTTATAAAAAAGCCAGTTGGGCTTGTCAAATTCCCCAACTGGCAAAATCGTTTTCTGTCTTTTAATCAAAGAAACCAGGCTGATGATACTCGATGCCCAGCTCACGGTCTACAGTAGCAAGAATACCCTGCACCTGTCCCATGGCGAACATACGTCCCAAGAAACTGTAACCGGCATTATAACCACGGTTCTCGTCGCCGAGCATACACATACCATGGTCTACGCGCATAGGCAGGTTGGGATTCACCTTCTCGAAGATGCGTGCCAACTCTATGAGGTCAGCACGTCCACCCAGATGACTTGCCTCAGTAAAGTCGCCATTCTCGAAGATATGGCAAGAGCGCATGTGCACGAACCATGTACGGTCGGCATACTTACGAGCCAACTCTACCACATTGTTGTGACTGCCAGCCGATAGAGAGCCTGCACAGAAGGTAAGACCATTGTGCTTGTTATCCACAGCCTTGAGGAACCAGTTGATGTCCTCATCGCAAGTCACGATACGTGGCAAGCCGAGGATTGGGAATGGAGGATCGTCAGGGTGAACACACATATACATGTCGCACTCCTCGCAAGTAGGCATGATGGCATTGAGGAAGTAGCGCATGTTCTCACGCAACTGCTCCTTTGAGATTCCCTTATACAGATCGAGCAACTGACGGAACAACTCTACCGGATGTTCATCGTCCTCTTTGATATTTCCACTCACGAAGCCCTGAGTCTTCACGATAATGTTCTCCACCAGCTTATGATCGTCCTCAGGAGTCATCTTGTTCTTCAGTTCTTCCACCTCCTTCAGGATGTCACGGCCCATGGCCTGACCCTTTGCCTGCCAGTCGGCCTCAGCGCCCTCGCGCTTCAAGATATGAATATCGAAGTAAGCAAACTGTGGGAACGAGAAGTACAAGTTGGTACTGCCGTTGGGGTTGTCGTGGAACAAGTCGGTACGTGCCCAGTCAAGCACAGGCATGAAGTTGTAGCAGATGGTATGAATACCCTCAAGCGAGAGGTTTCTCAGACTTTCCTTATATCGCTCTATCTGCTCATCTCTGTCGGCACCGGCATACTTGATGCTCTCTACCACAGGCAGAGACTCTACCACACTCCATCTCATTCCGTAACTTTCGATGTACTCCTTCAGGTCGCGGATCTTCTCGCGGGTCCACACCTCACCATTAGGTACATCGTGCAAGGCTGTAACAATGCCTTCCACACCAATTTCTTTCAACATGGCTAAGGTAATCTTGTCGTTCTTACCAAACCATCTCCAAGTTCTTTCCATAATGTTTGTTGATTCAGTTAATTGTTTTGAATAGTTTTTAACTCAATTTTCGCATGTAAGCTCCACACGCCCTGAACCAACGGTCACCGGCGCGTAGCGGAATTGAAAATCGCTGGC